>Ga0316204_10000557_pt1 | contig 133827 bp, 115 predicted proteins | sample 6monrhotite_MG_2_FD_205661 | JGI IMG/M metagenome (GOLD analysis project Ga0316204, IMG submission 205661) | Microbial mat bacterial communities from mineral coupon in-situ incubated in ocean water Damariscotta River, Maine, United States -... | ecosystem: Environmental > Aquatic > Marine >...
GGTGCGGTGCGCCTCAAAGACGTGGACGAGGCACAGGCCGCCATCGTCATTGTCGCCAAGCAACTGGCCGACAGCGGTGAAATCGTCATCGGCGGACAAGGCGAAGATGAGCAGCTGGTTTACTGATATGATGACAGCCATGAGCACAACAGGACCAACAGATATGACAGCAAGCGCCCATAAGAAATTCCTGTTTGACCAGGAATTCGGCACAGAAGCGGATGATAAAGCCCGCGCTGAAGCACAATCTGTGGCCAAAGCTGAAGATAGTTCCGAAACTCCCGAGATCGAAACCTCCGAAGTCGAGGAAGTGGTCGAGGCAGTGGTGGTGCCCACGTTTAGCGAAGAAGACTTAGCTCAGGCGCGCGAGGAAGGCCGCATAACCGGGCGCGATGAGGCCACGCGCGACATGGCCGGTGCCCTTGAACAGCGCCTTGCCGACACGCTCGACACCATCAACACCAAGGTGGCGAACCTTTTCGAAGTCTACGCCCAAGACAAGGAAGAACGCAGCCGCGATGCCATCGCAGTGGCCACGGTCATCGTGCGCAAGCTGTTTCCGGCGCTTAACATGGACAAATCCATGGCCGAGATCGAACACATCATCGTTGAAGCCATGAAACGCACATCGGGCAGCCCGACCCTCATCATCAAGGTTCCCGAAGACATGCATGCGGATGTCGAGGCTAAAACGGCAGAACTCGCGGCATTGCGGGGCCGTGAAGGTACAATTAGCGTCATTGCCGACAAAGATATGGCCGCTGGTGACATCTCCATTGAATGGGACGGTGGCGGCATGATGCGAGAAACGGCCGTTTTGTGGCGCGAAATTGACCAGATTATCGAACGGAATTTAGGTCAAGCCATAGGGGACGTCAGCGAAGACGCCGAACCGTTAAGCCCGGATGCAGAGATCATCGCTGAACCGCAATCCGCACAAGAGCCTCAAGAACCAATAGAAGAGGTTGTGAAGCAGGCTGCAGTCAGTGAAAATGAGGAAAATGCGGTGGAGTCGCCGCTAGACGACGAAAATCCCGATTCCGAACCGGAAGCCCCCGGCACGGAACTTGGGGATTTGAGCCACGAAAATTAACGCCTGAGTTCAGGAGATCAACATGTCAGACGAAACAAGCCTCGAACTGAACGAACTTGAAGATGCGCCCGCGCGCCCTGAAACTGGTACAGATGACGGCGATAGCGGCGCGTCCTTCGCGGACATGGCTGATATCCCTGATTTGCCGCGCAATGCCCAGGACTTGGAAGCGGTGTACGACATCCCCGTACAGGTTTCGGCAGTATTGGGCAAAGCCACCATGCAGGTGAGCCAACTGCTCAAGCTTGGACGTGGCGCAGTGGTTGAGTTAGACAGAAAGGTTGGCGAGGCCATCGACATCTACGTCAACAACCGCCTGGTCGCGCGCGGCGAAGTGGTGGTGGTCGATGACCGCTTGGGCGTGACCATGACGGAAATCATCAAGACTGATCGCGTTTAATTTTTTCGCGCTTTAAAAGTTAAGCGCCCCACAAAGAGACGGACTTAATGGCGGATACCAACATCCAAATCACGCGGGCCAAGTCGGCCACCGATATGGCGACACTGGTCGGCCTGTTCGGCGGGTTCGGTCTTGTGATTTCCGCCATTGTCTTTGGCGGATCACCAGGGTCGTTCATCAACGTTCCATCAATTTTGATTGTGATCGGCGGCACCATCTGTGTGACCATGATGTGCTTCTCCATGCAAGAAACACTGCGCACAATCAATGTCATCATGAAGACCATCTCTTATACCGCACGTGATCCCTCCGAGGCCGCGATCCAGGTTCTGCAAATCGCCGAACTTGCGCGCCGCCAGGGCGTGCTTTCGCTGCAAGGCGTGCTCATCCAATTGGAAAGCGAGCCCCTTTTGCACAAGGGCATGAGCATGGTCGTCGACGGCACCCCGGGCGAGGAAGTCGAAGCGATCTTGCGCAAGGACATGATATCCACTCTGCAGCGCCACCATAAAAGCGCTGGTGTGCTCAGAAAAGCTGCCGAATTTGCTCCGGCCATGGGCCTGATTGGTACCCTTATTGGCCTGGTGCAGATGCTCGGCAATCTAGACGATCCGGCATCCATCGGGCCTTCAATGGCGGTGGCCCTGCTGACCACCTTCTACGGCGCGGTGCTCGCCAACATGGTGTTCTCGCCCATGTCGGCGAAGTTGGAGCGCAACTCCACCGAAGAATCGGTGGTCAACAGTATCTACGTTATGGGGGCCGCATCCATCGGTCGCCAGGAAAATCCGCGTCGGCTGGAAATGCTGCTCAACAGCGTTTTATCGCCGGCCAAACGTATCCAGTATTTCGACTGAGGAAGCTCGTTTCATGCGTTTGCTCATCATTGGCACATTAGGTGGACAGGTTGGCGCAGCCAGCCAGATCGCGCTCAAGCGCGGCGCCAAGGTCAATCACGTCGATACCGTCGACGGTGGCTTAGATTACCTGCGCGCGGGCCGCGGCGCGGATCTGGTTTTGGTTGATGTCTTGGAAGACATCGCGACCTTAATCACCAGCCTGGAAACGGAACGCATGGCCGTACCCGTGGTGGCCTGTGGCATCGGCAACGACACAGCGGCCGCCGTACGTGCGATCAAGGCGGGCGCAAAAGAATACATCCCCCTGCCCCCGGACGCCGAACTCATCGGCGCCGTGCTCACCGCCGTCGCCGAAGAAAATTCAGAATTCATCCACACCGACGCTTGCATGGCCGAGATCATCGCCTTGGCCGATCAAGTGGCCCCCTCCGATGCCTCGATCTTGATCACCGGACCCAGCGGCACGGGTAAAGAAATGATGGCCCGCTATCTGCACATGAAGAGCAAACGCCGGGCCGGTCCGTTCATCGCCCTCAACTGTGCCGCTATTCCTGAGAACCTTTTGGAATCCGAATTGTTCGGCCATGAAAGAGGGGCCTTTACCGGTGCCGTGGCACGGCGCATCGGCAAATTTGAAGAAGCGGGCGGTGGCACCATTTTGCTCGACGAGATCACCGAAATGGACCCGCGCCTGCAAGCCAAGTTGCTGCGCGCCATTCAGGAACGCGAGATTGACCGCATCGGCTCCAACAAGCCGGTCAAGGTGGACGTGCGCATCCTCGCCACGTCGAACCGCAACATAGAAGACCAAATTGCCAAGGGCGCATTTCGCGAAGACTTGTATTTCCGCCTCAATGTGGTGAGCCTCGAGATTCCACCGCTGCGGGAACGCCCGGGCGACATCATTGCACTGGCGCGCCACTTCGCCGCCAAATACTCGGAAGCCAACGGCATCCAGCCGCGCGGATTGGCGGAAGAAACACAGGCCAAGTTGCTGGATTACGACTGGCCCGGCAATGTGCGCGAACTTGAAAACACCATGCACCGCGCCATCTTGTTGGCCACCGGTGACGATATCGGCCCCAAGGCCATTTTATTGACCCCCAGTTCGCGCAGTACAGCCGGTGCTCAAGACCGGGATGCACAAGACGCAGATGCAGGCTCGCAGGTGGGCAAGACCGTGTCGCAAGTGGAACGGGACTTGATCATCAACACCCTCAACCACTGCTTAGGGAACCGCACGCACGCCGCCAATATCCTTGGCATTTCCATCCGCACGCTGCGCAACAAACTGAAGCAATACAACGACGACGGGTTCACCGTGGCCGCCCCCGGTGGCGACGGCGATCAGGCCCCCGCTTGACACGTGCCTTAACGCCCCGTGCTTTAACCACCAACGAAATGAACTAGAACCAGGCTATGGCAGAAGAAAACACCACAACCACCGCCGAGCCGAACCCCTTCGCCGGGGCGCAGTCCGCGCTCAATGCCATTGGCGCGCGCGGCGACATCATGATGGCGTTGGGCGTTGCCGGCATCTTAGTGGTGCTGATTCTGCCCATGCCAACATGGCTGCTGGATGCCAGCCTGGCCTTTTCCATCACCTTTGCGGTGCTGATTTTGATGACCGTGTTGTTCATTGAGAAGCCGCTGGAATTTAACACCTTCCCCACCGTGCTGCTGTTGGCGACGATGGTCCGTCTGGCGCTCAACCTTGCGTCCACGCGCCTGATCCTCGCCCACGGCCACGAAGGCACTGACGCTGCGGGTCAGGTGATTCAGGCCTTTGGCGGGTTCGTCATGGGCGGCAACTTCGTCATCGGTATCATCGTCTTTATGATTTTGGTGTTGGTGAACTTTATCGTCATCACCAAGGGTTCGGGGCGTATCGCTGAGGTGTCCGCACGTTTTTCCCTGGACGCCATGCCCGGCAAGCAGATGGCCATTGATGCCGACCTTTCCACCGGCTTGATCGACGAAGATGAGGCTCGCAAACGGCGCAAGGATTTGGAGGACGAAAGTACCTTCTTCGGGTCCATGGACGGTGCGTCGAAATTCGTGCGCGGCGACGCCATTGCGGGCCTGTTGATCACGTTCATCAACGTCATCGCGGGCATGATCATCGGCGTGGCACAGCACGGCATGACGTTCGCCGACGCCGCCGACAACTTCACCCGCCTGACCGTTGGTGACGGGCTGGTGACACAGGTGCCAGCCCTGGTCGTGTCCACCGCCGCGGGTATGATGGTGACCAAGGCCGGTATCAGCGGGGCTACGGAAAAGGCCCTGTATAAACAATTAGGTGGTCAGCCGCGCGCCATGGGCATGGTGTCCTTTTTGCTGATGGCCATGGCGCTGTTGCCGGGCATTCCCATGGCGCCGTTTATGTTTTTGGCCATCGTTACCGGCGGCATCTCGATTTACGTTCTGCGCGGCAAAAACAAAGTCGAGGCCGAGGCGGAAGAGCTCAAAATGATCACCGAGGTGCAAGAGGCCCAGGCCATGCCTGAGGAGCCCATCGCAACCGCACTGAAGATTGACATGATGCGCCTTGAGCTGGGCTATGGCTTGTTAACGCTGATCAACAATCCGCGCGATGGCAAACGCTTGACCGACCAGATCAAAGCCTTGCGGCGCCAAATCGCGACCGAGATGGGCTTCGTTATGCCGTCGGTACGTATTCAGGACAACATGCAGTTGGATGCCAATATCTATGTCATCCGCTGTAAAGAAATTGAATCCGGCCGTGGCGACTTGCGCCCCAGCATGCTGTTGGTGATGGACCCTCGGGGGGAGGAGATCACCCTGCCCGGCGAAAAGACCGTGGAACCAACGTTCGGACTTCCCGCCATGTGGATCGACGAACAAAACCGCGAAGAAGCGTTGTTCCGCGGCTACACCGTGGTCGACCCGGCAACCGTGATCACCACGCACCTGACCGAGGTCATCAAGGACAACATGCCGGAACTTCTGTCTTATGCCGAGACGCAAAAGCTGCTCGACGAACTCGACGACGACCACAAAAAGATGATCGAGGATATGATCCCCGCGCAGATTTCCATGGGCGGTGTCCAGCGCGTGTTGCAGAACCTGCTCACCGAGCGCGTGTCCATTCGCGACTTAGCGACGATTTTAGAAGGCGTGTCCGAAGCCTGCGGCATGACCCGCAATGTCACCATGATCACCGAGCATGTGCGTGCCCGCCTGGCCCGGCAGGTCAGCGATATGAACGTCAACGAACAAGGCGTCATCGTGTTGCTGTCGCTGTCGCCCGAATGGGAACAAAAGTTTGCCGAAGCCCTGGTCGGACAAGGCGATGACCGCCAGCTATCCATGCCACCCACCCAGTTGCAGGACTTCATCACCCAACTGCGCAATGGCTATGAACGCCAAGCCATGATGGGCGAGGTTCCGGTGCTGCTCACCAGCCCCGGCATCCGGCCTTATGTGCGCTCCATCGTCGAACGTTTCCGTCCTTCGACCGTGGTGATGAGCCAGAACGAAATTCATCCCAAGGCCAAGATCAAAACCGTGGGTCAGGTATAAGGGATGATAATGTAAACCATGAGCACCCTCCCTGACGCACCGTCTCCCGCCAAGCGCGGCAAGGGCCAAAACATTATCGCCGTTGCATCGGGCAAGGGCGGCGTGGGCAAGACGTGGCTGGCGATCACGCTGGCCAGTGCGCTCGTTGGCAAGGAACGCCGGGTGCTGCTGTTCGATGGCGATTTGGGCTTAGCCAATTTAGACATTCAGCTGGGCCTGATGCCCAAACAGGATTTGGGCTCGGTCATTGCCGGACGGCTGACCTTGAACCAAGCGGTATTGGCGTTCCCCGCAGGCGGCTTTGACATCATCGCCGGGCGTTCCGGATCAGGCGGTTTAGCCAACATTCCCACATCGCGCCTACAAATGCTCAACGAAGACCTAGCCCTGTTGGCCCAGGCCTATGACCATGTGATCTTGGATTTGGGTGCAGGGGTAGAGCGCACGGTGCGCCAACTCACCCACAACGTCGGTATGTGTATGGTGGTGGCGACCGACGAACCCACCTCGCTGACCGATGCCTATGCGTTCATCAAGCTCACCCACATGGAGCGCCCCAACTTAGACATCCGCGTGGTTATCAACGCCGCCAACTCCACCCGAGAGGGCGAACGCACCTACAATACGCTTTTGAAGGCTTGTGAAGGATTTCTCAAGATTTCTCCTCCATTATTAGGGGTCGTGCGACGCGATCCCAAAGTTCGCGAAACCATTAAGGCCCAGGTGCCTCTGCTGACGCGCTATCCCCACACGGAAGCCGCCATAGATGTGAATAACATCGTGCAGAATCTCCTAAAATAAGGGTCACTTTTAATTAACCGGGCTTGAGCACGGGATTGATCCCGTTAGGAGCGCTCATGTCGACCGTACAACCGCCACCACCGAGTTTACCGCCAGCGCCCGTATCCGGACTGGTAAACGCCACCGCCGTGGTCGTTAAGGCCCCGCCTGCCCTGCAAACCCTAGCGTTAGGGCAAGCGGTCCAGGCCACCGTAACGGCGCAACCCGCAGCTACGGCGCCAACTGTTGCCAACCCAATCCAGGTGCTGACCCAGTTGGGTCCCATAACGTTGCAAACGGCACTGGTTGTTCCGAAGGATGCGGTGTTGACCCTGGTCCTCACCAGTCTCACGCCTCAGGCCTTTCAAATCGGCTTGGTCGACGGCAAGCCGATACCGGGTGCGCTGACACCGGCCCAAGCTAAGGCCGCCGGTCTGCCCTCCGTGTCCGTACCGCCTTCGACCGGTGCCGCCCCGGCTCTGCAAGCGGGTACTCAGGTAGGGGCCGTGCTGCTTCGCCCGGCCCTGGCGGCCCCACAGTCCACGCCGCAAGCCACACCAGCGGCGATATCAACGGTTCAAGCTCAGGCGGGGGCAACGCCTGCCCAGGCCCAAGCGCAACCCGGCCCGGCTGCTCAGGCGCAACCCGGCGCGCCTGCGCCCGCCACGCTGGCCTCGGCCCCCGCCGCCACGCCTGCACCAACGGCGCAAGCCGCCAAGGGGGCGGCACCAACACCGCAGACGTCACAAGCAGCGCCACCCGCACAATCGTCGGCGACCGTGTCGGCCTCGGCGTCTCCTCCGACTTCGGCGGCTTCGGTTCCGGCAAAGGCTGCAACGCCCGCGACCGTGACCTTGCCGTCTGGCACGCGCTTTTCCGTCGCCATCCAGCGCATTGAGGCCCCCAATGCGGCGTTAACCACGCCCACGCCCGCGGCTGGCAAAGGTCTGGCGCAGGGGCAAATCCTCACCGGCACGGTCATTGGCCGCACGCCGCTGGGCCAATCCATCGTGCAGACACCGGGGGCGACGATGGCGCTTGAGTCCCGCGCCCTGCTGGCCGACGGTGCGAAGGTGACGTTTAAGTTGGACTCAGCCCCCCTGTTGCCCGCGCCCAGCACCGCCGCCCAACGCTTGGGCCGGGCGGGCTTAGGCTTAGGCCTGATCAATGCCAAGACCTGGGACGACTTGGGCGAGGCGCTGAAAACCCTGGCCGCCGTCGATCCGGCACGTTTTCAGCACGTCGCCCACACCGCCCTGCCGCAACCCGGCTCGAAGCTCACCAACCAATTGCTGTTTTTCCTCAACGCGCTTAAGGGCGGCGACATCAAGACCGTGTTCGGCGACACCGCCACGAGGCTTATCGACAAGCAACGCCCGGGGCTTATGTCGCGCTTGGGCGGTGATTTTCAGGTCATGTCGCGCATGGCCGACGAACCGCAATCGGGTGACTGGCGCTTGGCGCTGATCCCGCTGTGGAGCGGCGAGCAATTGGAACAGGTGCGTCTCTATTACCGGGGCGGCAACGACGAGGAAGAGACAGCCTCACCGGACGACGCGCGCTTCGTGCTGGACTTAGAGCTCAGCAACCTAGGTCACATGCAGATTGACGGCCTGATGAAGCCCGCACAAAAGAATTTGGACCTGATTATCCGCACCGAACAGCCGCTGCCCACCGATATGCGCGCCGACATTGCCGAGATCGCCATGGCCGCCGAAGACCTGTTCGGCCTCGCCACCATAGTGTCCTTCCAGGCCAAGCCCGCAGACTTTGTCGAATTTCCACCCGACGCCCCACCCGAAGCCGGGCTGATCGCATGACCCAAACCGGAGACCCCCGATGGACCTGATGGAACGCCGCGCGTTGTTGCGGGCCAGCCCCAATACGGACCGTACACTTGACTACATCGTCACGCTCACCGGGCATTTGCCCAATACGGGCGGTGGCCGCGACATCGTGTTGCGCTATGTGCCGGACCGCAGCGTGCTCATCGCCAAAGCTTTCGGCGATTACTTAGAAGCCTTGTCCAAGGCAACATGGGACACCCCGGAAGACTTAGCCGTAACCATCCTCAGCGACGTCAGCAATGAAGTCGTTTCACGCTGGGCGCAGGTCAACTTGAGCGTACCGGAACTGCAACATCACGCGGTGGCAAGCCACTCCGTGCTCATCGAAGACCGCCAGCCGGGCTGGGATAACGCGGCTTTGTTGGGGCGCTTGGAACGGATTTGACAGACTAGCGCTTTTTTCCGCCGATGTTGACGTCGGGGTTGGCGTGTTGGTTGTCTAAGCTAAAGCGGTGACCGTACACGACGATGTCCAGGGCGTGGTCAGGCCCTTCACCCACCGCCCGGTAACGGCGCTGGAACTCTTCTTCACTGACATCTGACGGCAAATGGCATAGATCATTGAAGTCTTTCTGGGTGGTGGTGCGCCCGCTCCACACCTCGGCACCGCGGCTTAAGCGATCCTCGCGCGTCGCCAACAGGGAGGCCAAGCGTTTGAACATTGCCAACAACGAATGATAGCTCATGGTGTTCAAGGTGACGCAGTCTACGTCGGCTGGCACCTCGAACCAGTCCACGGCATGGATGGGACCGCTGTCCACCTGAGGTGCCATTTCATGGACGGTGGAGCCAAACCTCTTGCCGCCATTGTATATGAAAAAGGTGGAGGGAAAGCGGCCGGGGTGCGTTGGCGGGCCGGGATGAAAATTATAGGCCCCGCCGCCCAAACGGCTCAAAATTTCCGCCGGCACGATAAGTTCTGAGCCAAACGACAGCAGCCTGGTTTTGCCAAGCGGCCTCGCACAGCATTCATCCAACTGCGTCCGCGTCAAAATATGGGTGACGACAAGGCGCGGGTTGGCTTGGGCCAAAATCGCGTCCAGGTCGTCGAGCAAAGCCGGATCGGAAAGCAGCAGAATTTCTTCGATCATGTTTCTCTCCGTCGACCGCGACCACCCGCAAAAATGCCCCACTGCGGGCACTGTAACAGTTATTGTCACAATTCCCTGCACCAATGCAAGGGGCGCAATTTTAGCAGCCCAAATCGCATAGCTAATCGACTTAAAATTGTAAGACCATTGTGGCATTAATGTTTTTATGCCACAGTGTTTCATTACCTTGAGCGGGCCACGAATATCACTGATGTCTGTTTAAACGGATCGAAATTTTCTTATAAAGCTATATGCGAGACGGGAATTGGGAATCAAGAGCGCTATTGTCTGGGGATATATTATCGTTGCCGTCGTCCTGTCAGGGACGGTACCCGCCAATGTGCACGCGGCACAGTTCAGTTCGCGCGAAGCCGCGCAAATTCAGGCTCTCTTACGTAAAGCAAAATCCGGTGATGCAGATGCTCAGGCGACAATGGGCGACCTACATATGCAAGGCGCAGGCGTTCTGCGTAACCATTTTTTGGCCGCAACTTGGTACAAACGAGCCGCAAATGGCGGCAATACCCAAGCACAATTTAAACTTGGTGTGATGTATCTGCGCTCACAAGGGGTTGTGCATTCTTATGAAGACGCCGTGTTTTGGCTGGGAAAGGCCGCACGCGGGGGAGAGCGCAAGGCGTTCCCATACTTGTATTCATACTATCAAAAGACGCGCATCGACCCCGCTCAGTCGAAGGCCTGGCATGAAATCGAAGCCAGCCTTGAGGCCTCCCTGAATAATGCGCGACAAAACTTCGATGCCTTGCTTAGCAGTGCGGAAAATGGTGACGCCGTTGCTCAACGGAGAATTGCACTGCGCTATGAGAAGGGCACCGGTGTTCTGAAAAGCTATAGCAATGCTGCGCGCTGGTACAAAGCCGCTGCCGAACAGGGCGACGTGCGCGCTCAGGATAATTATGCGGACCTGTTGCTCGCCGGAAAGGGGGTGGATGAAAATCCAGCCCTGGCCGCACGTTGGTACAAAGCCGCCGCCGATCAAGGGTTTTCCCGATCACAATATAGCCTTGGCAATCTCTACCGTAAGGGGCAAGGCGTAGCACAGAACTTTGAACACGCCGCCGAATTGTACAAACAATCCGCAAGCCAGAATAATGCCCGTGCCCAAACGGCCCTGGCGCGCCTTTATAAAAAAGGAAACGGTGTTGACCTGGACCAAGTGGAAGCTGCACGCTTGTTGCTCGAAGCCGCAGAGCAGGGCTATGCCCCTGCTCAACGCAGTCTTGGTATTGCCTATCAATTTGGTCATGGCGTAGAAGCCGACGATGCCAAAGCGGTTACTTGGTATGGCAAAGCGGCCAAACAGGGCGATGCTAAAGCCCAGGAAAATCTCGGCTTTATGTATCAAGCCGGACGCGGAACTGAAAAAAATTATACCAAAGCAATGGAGTGGTATCAAAAGTCGGCCGCCCAAAATTCCGGCCGCGCGCAAAATAAAATTGGCGTCATGTATCAATTTGGCAAGGGGGTCGCCCCCGATATGCAAGAAGCCCGTCGGTGGTACGCATTAGCCACTGAAAATGGCAACGCACAGGCGCAAAAAAATCTTAAAGCCTTAGGAGAAATCCAATGATGACTTGGTTTTTGTCCCGAATACGAAATTTCCGTGAGAACCAAGATGGTGTTACAGCCATCGAGTACGCCACTATTATGGCGGTGATTTCCGGAACACTGGTCTTCACATTGCCATATATGGAAAGCGGATTATCCAATACCCTGACACAGCTTGTGTCCGCCATTGATAACGGCAGCGGAAGCAGTGGAGATGATGGCGAAGGTGGCGATGATTCGGACGATGACGGCGGTGACGACGACGACGGCGATTCTGACGAGGCCGGTGACGACGGTAGCGATTACTCCTAAACGAGCGGAAGTCCCTGATACAAATTTAGCATATAACCCTGACGGATTTTGCTGACGTTAAGGTAGCCCTACCCCGCCGCTGCCTTTTGTTTACGTCTGAATTGGTTGAGGGCGACCTCGTCCAAAAGCACTTGTTCGCGACGTGCCTGTTCCATTTCGTAGCGGCGCTGGCGGTTTTGTTCCACGGTCTCGTATTTTTTCAATTCCTGGTACGCTTCCGACAATTCATCACGGGCGTAGTTGATAACGATTTCCATCTGGCGGATGGAGTCCTTCAAATTATCGCGCCGTTGGCTCATTTTCTTGTGATACGCGGGATACACAGTACCCGCCCCCTGGGGATCGGCGGCAGCGGCTGCTTTTTCGCGCACGTGCTCGTCCTCAAGGTTTTTAAGCTGTTCGACCAGCTCAGACTCAAGGCGCAGAAGTTCGCCCAGCTTGCGGCGCTTTTCATCCACGTTCCATTCGTGCAGGCGGATTAGGTTCTTAATATTGGCTGCCAAGTTTAAAGCCCTCGTTTTCCCTCAAGTTTATCCGTGTTCCCTGACCGTCGTTACGGTCCTATTTTTTGCGTCTCAATTTAAGTTTCTGGCGGTTCTGCGCCATCCGGTGTCGCCATGTGCGGCATGGATGGCATCAGCCCCGGTGCCATCCCCCCTTGGGCCGCGGGCGCACCCTGCATGGCGGGGTCCCCCGTCGCCTGTGCTTGCTGCGGCAAAGGTTGTGGTGTGGCGGGCTGAGACTGTGGTGCTGCTGCCTGAGGCTGTTGTTGGAATTGCGGCACCGCTTGCTGCCCGGGGGCTTGCGCTTGCAGGGGATCAGCGGGCGCGGCGGCGGCCTCGCCTGGGGCTGGCATATCCAATGCCCGGGCCAGCAAAACATAGCATTCGTCCAAACTGGTGTGCTCGGCCTTGGTCTGGGTGAGAAAGTCCTCAATCGGTTGGTTGTAGTGAATAGCCTCGTCCACCAACGGGTCGGTGCCTTTGCGATACGCGCCGAGGCGGATCAGTTCCGCCATGTCGTCATAGGTGGAGATCAAGCGCTTGGCACGTTTGACGATGGCGTTCTGTTCGTCGCTGTTGCAGTCAGGCATGGTGCGCGACACGCTTTTCAAGATGTTCACGGCGGGGAAGCGACCGCGTTCGGCGATGACGCGATCCAGCACCACATGGCCGTCCAAGATACCGCGCACGGCGTCGGCGACCGGCTCGTTGTGATCATCACCTTCCACCAGCACGGTGAACAGCCCGGTGATTGAGCCCTGGCCCTCTTGGCCCGGCCCGGCGCGTTCTAACAAGCGCGGCAGCTCAGCAAATACCGATGGCGTATAGCCCTTGGATGCCGGGGGTTCGCCCACCGACAGGGAAATTTCACGCTGCGCCATGGCAAAGCGGGTGACGGAGTCCATCAGGCACAGCACGTCCTTGTTGCGATCACGGAAATATTCCGCCACCGCCAAGGTGGTATAGGCCGCTTGGCGACGCACCAGGGGCGGCTCATTTGAGGTCGCAACCACCACGACGGAGCGCGACAATCCATCCTCGCCCAAATCGTCTTCAACAAACTCGCGGGCTTCACGTCCGCGTTCGCCGATCAGACCGATCACGCTGACTTCGGCTTCGGTGTGGCGCGCCATCATCGACAACACCGTCGACTTGCCCACGCCCGACCCGGCAAAGATACCCATACGCTGCCCCCGGCAACAGGTGAGAAACGCGTTCAAGGACCGCACGCCCAAATCGATCTTGCCTCCCACCCGTTGGCGCTTATGCGCGGCCGGGGGTTCATTTTGTACGGGATAGCCGCGATTGCCGCTGGGCAGGGGGCCTTTGCCGTCGATGGGTTCGCCGAACGCGTTGATGACGCGGCCCAGCCACCCTTCATTGGGATAGATCACCGGCTCCGACACGCCGACCTCGACCCGGCACCCGAGGCTCACCCCTTCCAGGGGGCCGAACGGCATCAACAGCGCGCGGTCTTCACGAAAGCCGACCACCTCGCACGAGATACGTTTTTTGGCACGCGCCACAATGTCACAATGATCGCCGATGGAGAACACACCCTCCACACCAGCAACCTCGACCAACAGGCCCACCACGGCCGCCACCTCGCCATAGATTTCAAAATCCGGCAGGCGTTCGACCTCATTAATAATATTATTGACGTAAACGGGCACGCGTTTCCCTTAAAATTGCGGCACAAGACAGCCGGGGCACGAATCGGATATGCACAAAAATGAAATTGTATGCACCCAGACACCCTACACTATGCCCCCTCACCCTTTAAGGCTTGGTAAAGCATATCAAGGCGTTAACTATTATTAACAGGGGGAAAGATAGTACTATCACTTGGGACCTTGATTGATTGCGATACTACATTTATGGTTAACGCGGAGTTTATGGAGGGAGTCATACACGCATGCGCGTTCTTCTCGTTGAAGACGATCCAGCTATGGCGCAAAGCTTAGAGCTGATGTTGAAGTCCGCAAATATGGTGGTGGACAAGACAGATCTTGGCGAAGATGGCCTGGAGATCGGTAAGCTATACGATTATGACATCATCATTCTCGACCTCATGCTACCAGATATGGACGGTATGGAGGTCTTGCGCCGCCTACGCGATGCGCGGGTGGAAACGCCGGTGCTGATCTTGTCGGGCCAAACAGAGTCAGAAATGAAGGTCAAGGGCCTGGGTAGCGGTGCGGACGACTACCTCACCAAGCCGTTCGACAAAGCCGAATTGATGGCCCGCATTCAGGCCATTGTGCGGCGCTCTCAGGGACACAGCCAATCCATCATCAAGACCGGAAAGTTGGCAGTGAACTTAGATGCCTCCACCGTCGAAGTTGACGGTCGCCCCATCCACTTGACGGGCAAGGAATACGGTATCTTAGAACTGCTCTCGCTGCGCAAAGGCACAACGCTCACCAAAGAAATGTTCTTGAACCATCTCTATGGCGGCATGGATGAACCGGAACTGAAGATCATTGACGTGTTCATCTGCAAACTGCGCAAAAAATTAGGCGATGCGACGGGTGGCGAGAACTACATCGAAACGGTATGGGGTCGTGGCTATGTGCTGCGCGACACCAACGAAGAGCCGCAAGCCAAGCAAGCTTAAAAGCCCCAAGTTTATTTACTCTTCTTCCGCAATGGATGCGGAGCCATCGATGTGTTTGTAAACGCCACGCCCGGCTTTGACCGGCCAGAACTTGTCGGTAATGCCGATGGTTGATTCAGCACTGCCCAAGAACAACACACCATCAGGCTTCAAGACCGTGCTGACCCCGTCGAGCACCGCCCCCTTGGTCTCGACGTCAAAATAAATCAGCACGTTGCGGCAAAATACGATATCGAACGTGCCCAGCCCCCGCATATCTTCAAGCAGATTTAAGTGGCGAAAATGGACCTTATCGCGAATATCTGTATTCAGGCGCCAATACTCATCTTCACGGGTGAAATGTTTGACCAGCATTTGCACAGGCAGACCGCGTTGCACTTCAAACTGGGAATAGAGACCTTGCGCCGCGCGGTCGAGTACCGAATGAGAAATATCGGTGGCAATGATTTCTGTGCGCCAACCTTGCAACTTGCTTGCTTCCCCCTCTAAAGTCATCGCTAAGGAATATGGCTCTTGGCCGCTGGAGCAGGCCGCGCACCAAATGCGGAAGCTTTTTGTGTCCGCGCGGCGTTTCAAAAGCTGCGGCAATATTGTCTTTTGAAATAAATCAAACGGTGAATTATCACGAAAAAATAGAGACTCGTGAGTGTTCATCGCCTCGGTGATATCGACGGAAATGGACTCGTCGTGCCGCGTTTTTAAGGCATCAACCAACTCATCTATATTTTTATAACCATGGCGATGCGCCACGGGCAGTAGTCGGGTCTCCAGCAGGTAGACCTTTTCAGGCGTAACCACCAGACCGGAACGTTCCTTGAGCATGCCTTGAAGATAGTCAAAATAACTGGGCCCCATGGCTATTCCTTTCTGGAACACTGCATTTTGGGCCTAATGCGAAATCATTTTATACGACTGAAGTAGTTCGTGACGTAACCGGCCAATTCGCCGATGGGCAGCACGGCGCTGCAAAATCCAGCGCTTGCCACGGCACCCGGCATACCCCAAACGATTGAGGTTTTTTCATCCTGGGCGATCACGGTGCCACCAGCGTCAATCACGTGTTGCGCCCCCTTGGCGCCATCATTACCCATACCCGTGAGAATCACCGTAAACACTCGTCCGCCATAGATCTTAACCACGCTGCGCAGCATCGGATCCACGGCGGGACGGCAGAAATTTTCGGGCTCTTCCTGGTTCAGCTTTATCACGCGTTGCGCGCCTTTTTGCACCACCGTCATATGATAGTCACCGGGGGCCAAAAGAATTTTTCCCGCCTCAACCAAATCCCCATCCTTGGCTTCAGAACACGGCCATCCGGTCATACGGGAAATGTGTTCGGCTAAAATGGATGTGAACGTAGCTGGCATGTGCTGGGTGAGGACAATGGGCAGACCGATGGAAACGGGCAGCCCCTTTAAAAACTCGAACAATGCCTGCGGCCCGCCTGTCGAGCTGCCGATGGCAATAATATCGGGCCTTACGGTGCCAGCCTGACGCAAGACGACCTTGTCTTCGTGTTTAATTTCCCAACGCTGCGGCTTGTCCCCCAAAGGCGCGCCAGAGCTGGGTCCTGAGACAGGCCTGGCTTTCGCGGCGGGTGCTGCGCGGTTGGTGATCGGCTTGCCAATTTGTGCGTGATGAATGGCCCCGAGGCTCTTAACTTTTTCGAGCAATTCGCGACGGAAATCATTTTCACCACCGCCCAGTTCCCGCGTAGAGGACGGCTTGGGTACGTACTCGGTCGCACCCGCGCTCAGCGCACGCAAACTAATCTCGGCGTTTCGCTTGGTCAGCGTAGACGCCATGATGACCTTGATATTGGGATCTGATTTCAACAGCAACGGCAGTGCGGTCAGCCCGTCCATCACCGGCATTTCGATGTCTAGGATGATGACATCAATAAGGCCCGCTTGGCGTTCAAGCTGGTTGACGGCCACCTGGCCATTGCCGACCGAGGCCACAACGTCGATTTCTGGATCGGCTTCGAGCATGCGCGTGATCAGTCCGCGGATGACCGCAGAATCGTCTACGACCATGACCCGAATGGGGCTACCGCCAGTTGTGGTTTCAGCCGTGTCTGTCAAACTTTGGTTCCGATCGCCGAGAGGTTAATACAGAAATGAGCTAAACGCCTTACAGAAGGCCTACCTGTGTAAACTTAGCCTGGATGATTTCAGAATCGAAGGGCTTCATGATGTATTCGTTGGCCCCAGCTTCAATCGCGACTTGAATGTGTTCGATATCGTTTTCCGTCGTGCAAAATACCACCACCGGTCTGTCGCCCCCCGGCGCTGCACGCAATTCACGCAGAAACTCAATCCCGCTCATCACCGGCATATTCCAATCCAGCAGCACCGCATCAGGCATATTGACCATGCAGGCCTCGATTGCCAGTTGACCATCGGCGGCCTCAACCGTTTCGAACTCCAAGTCCTGGAGTATTTTCTTGGCCACCATACGAATGACCTTGGAATCATCGACAATGAGACATGATTTCATAGCGCATACAACTTCCCAGAAGAACCATTTAGCATTTTTGCGCCTCCGAGCCTAAAAGCGCAATATCTCCTATAGAACGAATAGCCCAATATACGGGGACATATAAGTCTTTTTCGTATAAGTACGCCCCCACACCTGAAGGGCTGGGGGCGTAATTACAATACCATTAGAAGCCTAAGCAGTAACACTTGAGACTGTACGCGCTAACGAGCGCACCAATTCGTCGCGGTCGGACTTGGTTACGTAATCGTTGAAGCCAACTTCGCGGCCACGTTCAAAATCACGATCAGTCGTGCGAGCCGACAAGGCGACCATGGGAACGCCACCCCAACGAGGATCCTTACGGACCTCTTCGGCGAAGGTGAAACCGTCCATTTCCGGCATTTCGATATCGCTCACGATGACGTCGAAGGCATCCCCTTTGTCACGCAATTGCAACGCGTGGGTCGCGGATTCCGCCGTGGTCACGTTAAAACCAGCAACAGATAGGATCGGTGCCAATAGGTTACGGAAGAACGGGCTATCGTCTACGAGAAGCACGCTTTTCCCCGAGATAAGGCCAGATGCAGATTCGCGCCCGCCCCCGAACCAATCCGGGAACGCCTGGGTCAAATAATACCCGGCATCAATAATGTCGGTGGCTTTACCGTCAATGACACCCGAACCAATCAAGCCCGGCATATCCGCAGTGATTTCCACCTTCAGGCGGTCTTCCACGATGTCGACGATTTCATCAACCACCAAGCCCATTGAGCGTTCTTGCTCGGTGAATACCAAGACGGCTTGACGTCCATCGCCCTTCCACTCCTGATGATCGTGAAACGGAACCAATGGCATCAATTGACCACGATACTGAACCATCCGTTGGTTGTGCGAAATCTCGACATCTTTCATTTCAATTTCTTCAAGGCGTGCAACCAAGGCCAAAGGCACGGCCTTGAGTTCATCCCCACCGGCACGGAAGATCAGCATGGAGACGCGTTCACCGCCCTCCCCACCGACGACATCTTCGTGTTCATTGGCAGACGCCTCTTCACCGGGTCCGGAAATAGCGCCGATGGCGTTTGCGATACCGTTCGGATCTAAAATCATGATCACAGAACCATCGCCAAGGATCGTGTTGCCTGAATAGAAAGGAATGTCGCGCAGGATCGGTGCGGTCGGTTTGACGACGATTTCCTCGGTATCGAACACACGGTCGACGATGATACCAAAGCTATAGGTCCCCACCTGGGCCACAATGATAAAGGTTTCTTCGTCCAAATTACGCAGCCCGCCACTGGACAGTTTCAGCAAATCACCCAAATGCACCAACGGAAGCAGACGGTTGCGCAAGCGCAGCACCGGGCTTTCGTTGATCACTTCGATGTTGTACTCGGACCTAGACGATGCCCGCACCAATTCAAGAACGCTGATCTGTGGAACGGCGAATTTCTCACCACAGCTTTCCACGATCAAGGCCGCAACAATAGCCAACGTCAGCGGGATCTTAATGGTAAAGGTCGATCCCTCGCCCTCAGTGGACTTGAGTTCAATGGTGCCGCCAATTTTTTCGATGTTGGTGCGCACCACGTCCATGCCCACGCCACGGCCCGACACACTGGTAACCTTTTCGGCGGTCGAGAAACCGGCCTTAAAGATATACTGCTGGATTTGCTGGTCCGTCAGGGTTTCAAGTTCGGCTTCGGTGAGCAGGTCATTGTCGATGCATTTTTGGCGAATGCGCTCCATCGGCAAGCCTTTGCCGTCATCTTTAATAGAGATGATGATATGGCCGCCTTCATGGTAGGCATTCAGCGTAATTGTACCCACTTCGGGCTTGCCCGAGGCTTGACGATCAGCGGGAACTTCCAGGCCGTGATCGGCGGAGTTGCGCACCATGTGGGTGAGCGGATCTTTAATCAGGTCCAAGACCTGACGATCCAGTTCGGTTTCCGCACCGATCATTTGCAGTTCGATCTTTTTGCCCGTTTCAATACCCAAATCGCGCACGATACGCGGCAGCTTGGCCCACGCGTTGCCGATGGGTTGCATACGCGTTTTCATCACACCTTCTTGAAGGTCGGTGGTGATATGGCTCAAACGCTGGATGGGAACGGTGAATTCAGAATCTTCATGTCCGCGGATCATTTGCAAAAGCTGGTTGCGGGTCAGGACCATTTCGGAAACCATGGTCATCAGGTTTTCCAAAACATCCACGTTCACGCGCAACGATGCTTGCACGCCAACGCCTTCGGGTTTTCCAGCTGGCTTCTTGGCCGGAGCCTTGGCTTCTGGGGCCTTAGCGGGTACGGACGCCGCGGGCGCGGGAACAGGCGCAGCCGCTTCAGCTGGCGTTGCAGCCTCGGCCTCAGCCTCCTCGGCTAATTTTTCCATTTCCGCGTTGGCGGCCATTTCGGCCATCGCTGCGTCTTCGTCGCCTTCGTCGCCACCACCGGTGACTTCTTCATATTCAGCCAACAGCTCAGCGGCGACCGGGAAACCTTGATCACTGGTGGTGGGGCTGTCATCTGCAGCGCCGCCAGAAACTTCTTCGTATTCCGCCAACAGCTCAGCCGCCACGGGAAAACCTTCATCACTGGTGGTGGGGCTAGCGGCATCGGGCGTGTCGAGTATGCCTTCCACCTTCGGCGAAGGCGCACCTTCACCGCCGGCCAGCGCGTTCAGTTGGGCGATCAGCTCAGCGTCATCGCCTTCGGGCTCGGCGGCGGTTGCTTCCAACTCGTCCACCAGGGCGCGAATGGTATCGATGCATTTGAGCACCAGCGACACGCCTTCCGGCGTCACATCCAGGGCTTTGTCTCGGTATTTATCGAGGACGTTTTCACCGGCGTGCGCGACAGATTCCAATCGCGGCAGGCCCAGAAAGCCACAGGTCCCTTTGACGGTGTGAACCAATCGGAAAATATTGCCCAAAATCGCTTCGTTTTGGGGGTCCTTTTCGAACTCCACAAGCTGCGAATCAACCGATTGCACACTTTCCAACGTTTCGGTAATGAATTCACTTAAAAGGTCGTCCATATCTCGGTCCTTAAAATACAAGGTCAGATGCGCAAAAAAACGCACGCCACGGGTGGATGAGACTAGGTATATTGCCCCTCCGGTCCCTATCTTCAAGATATTAGCGTGCAAAGACGCTTGATCCATAACTATTTTTTAAAATCCACACCTAAATTAGGGTTTCACACGGCCTTAAGGCCTAAAAGTTTTCAAGCACCCCTCAGGTCATGGGCAGCAGGGCGGCTAAGCGGACGCCGCTGCCCCCCTGAGAAACAATTTCCAACTCTGCACCGATCTGCGCCGCCAAAACGGCGGCAAAATGACCGTGCGCGGTGCGGGAGCTGAGGGTTTCCACATCCACAGCGGCGGCGAAAGCGGCCTGTAACTCGGGTGCTAAGCCAGCACCCTCCCCGATCGCTGCTACGGCTATGCCCAGCCCACCCTCAAGCGCCTGAATGTCGACCTCGACAACACCGCCCCGAGGCAACGATTCAGAGGCGATAAGGCACAGATTCAAAAGCAATTTTCCGCCATTTAAATCAATTCGAAGATTTTCCTCGCGCCACACCAATGAGACACGCCCGCCTTCCAGGTAGTCGCTGGTGAGTTTTCTCAGAATCTGGGTGGTGATGCGCCCGCCCTCTCCGCCGCCCAAGCCAAACGCCACCCGCAGAAACTGCAAGCGATGCGCGGTCTGTTTGGCGCTTAAGGCAATCAAATTCAGGGTCGCATCGTCCGGAGCCTCGCCTTCTTCGAGCAAAAGTTCGGAACCGGTGCTCAGCGCACTGATGCCACCGGCCAAATCGTGACAGACGCGCGACACCAAAAGCTGCGTGACCTTAAAATCAACCTTCATATTTTCCACCCTACATATCGTCATTGCCGTGACTTTGCCCTATTATTGATGGGCCGGTACAACATCGCAATGGAAAGCCTCGATTGGGTCTAAAGAAATGAAGACGAAACGCCCCCGCTCCCAACCTAAGGGTCGCCAGCCGCAAGACGCGGATATCAAGGCCGTGCGAGAACTGCTGGGTGACGCGCCGTTGGACCGGGGACACTTAATTGAACACCTGCACACCCTCAACGATGCCCACGGGCACTTAAGCGTTGGACATTTGAGCGCGCTGGCCCATGTCATGGGGCTGGCGCAAATCGACGTCTATGAGACCGCGTCTTTCTATGCCCATTTTCCCATGCCCGGCGAAAACGACGTAGCCCCGGCCCCCGTATCCTTGAGAATTTGCGACGGCCCGGCGTGCCGCATGGCCGGGGCAAAGGCGCTATTAAGCGACGCGCTGGCCGCGTTCTCACCACAGGTAAACGTGGTGGCTGCACCGTGTCAGGGTGCGTGCGACACGGCCCCGAGCGCTATTTTAGGCCACCGTCGCATCGCTGACGTTGACGAACTGAGCGCATTGGTGAGCGCGGGCAATACCAGCCCCCTTCCCGTGGCCCCCTGCATCCCGCCCAAAGACTTAGGTTTGATTGAAGCCGCCGAGGTTATCGACATGCTGGATCAAGCGGGTCTGCGGGGCTTGGGTGGTGCTGGTTTTTCGACGGCCGCCAAGTGGCGATTTTTCGACGGTGCCCCCCACCCCCGCGTGCTGGTGGTCAACGCCGACGAAGGGGAACCCGGAACGTTTAAGGACCGCTACCTTCTCGAGCACCACATGACCGACGTACTGTCCGGCATGTTGATCGCCGCGCGCGCGCTCCAAGTTCGGGATGTGTTCTTTTACCTACGCGATGAATACGCCCACCTCCACTCAGCCCTTAAAGAGGTTCTGCCCCAGATTGATCGCACAGGGCTAGAGATTCATCTGCGCCGAGGGGCCGGGGCTTACATCTGCGGTGAAGAAACCGCGCTGCTGGAAAGCCTGGAAGGCAAACGCGGCCTGCCGCGTAACCGCCCGCCCTACCCGGCGCAAAGCGGCTACTTAGGCCGGCCCACCATCACCCAAAATGTCGAGACGCTGTATTGGCTATCCGAAATCAGTGCGCACGGGGCTGAGTGGTACGCCGAGCAACAGCGCCCGCGCTTTTATTCGGTATCCGGTCGGGTGCGCCAGCCCGGCGTCTATCGCGCGCCCAGCACCGCCACCGTGGCCGAGCTGATCGAGGCCGCCGACGGCATGGCGGACGGCCACACCCTCAAGGCGTTCCTGCCCGGCGGTGCGTCGGGCGGCATTTTCCCCGCATCCTTTGCCGACAAAGCCATGGATTTTGGCGTGTTCGAGGCGTTCGGCGGATTTGTCGGCTCCGGCGCGCTGACCGTGTTGTCGCAACACGACGATGCGTGGGACGTGGCGAGAACGTTGGGTACCTTTTTTGCCCATGAGAGCTGCGGCAGGTGCACGCCGTGTCGCGTCGGCAGCGAAAAGTTGGTGACCTTGATGCAAGACCCGCACGCCAACGAAGCGCTGATCCGCGAACTGGCGAGCGCCATGCGCGAGGCGTCGATCTGCGGTCTGGGCCAAGCCGCGCCCAACCCCGCCCTAACGCTGCTGGACCATTTCAAGGCGGAGAACGGCACATGAGCGACACCGTGACCTTCATGCTGGATGGCCAGCCCGTCGAAGCCCGGCCCGGTGAGAGCATCCGCCGGTGTGCCAAGCGTCTGGGCATTGATATTCCGGGCATCTGTTCGGGCATCAATACCCACTACCGACCCGATGGCAGTTGCCGCCTGTGCGTGGTCGAGGTGGAGGGCGAACGCACCCTGGCCGCCAGTTGCAAGCGCCAGCCCACAGAGGGCATGAAGGTCCAGACAGGCAGTCCGCGCGTGACCCAAGCCCGTACCTTAGTGATGGAACTTCTCCAAGCCGACCGCCCGGCCCCGGTTGACACGCCCTACCACCCCGCCAAACGCTTTGCCGATTTGGGCACAACTTTAAATGCCCCGAAGGGCCGCTTCCCGGCGTCGAATAATTTGGCTAAACCCGACACCAGCCACCCGGCTATCGACGTCTTCATGGACCGCTGCATCTTGTGTACCAACTGCGTGCGCGCGTGTGCCGAGGTTCAAACCAACGCCGTGATCGGCATTGCCGGACGGGGCCATACCGCGAAAATCGTGTTCGACCAGGACGACGCTTTGGGCTTAAGCACCTGCGTGGCGTGCGGCGAATGCGTCCAGGCCTGCCCCACCGGCGCACTGCTGCCCAAAGGCCTGCCCAGCCCTGCCCCCCAAACACACGCCGTAAATTCCTTGTGTCCCTATTGCGGGGTTGGCTGTCAGGTCACCTACCGTATGACCGACGACGCCGTGATGTACGTCACCGGGCGCGATGGCCCCGCGAATTTGGGTCGCCTGTGCGTCAAGGGACGGTTCGGTTTCGATTACGCCCGCCACCCGGACCGCCTGACCAAGCCACTGATCCGCAAAGACGGTGTAGCCAAAGACCCGGCCATCTTGGACGGCGACCCGTTAAGCCAGTTCCGCGAAGCCACCTGGGAAGAGGCCTTGGGCCACGCCGCGGCGAGCTTGGAACTGACGTTGGAAACACATGGCGGCGACGCCATTGCCGGGTTCGGATCGGCCAAGGGATCCAACGAAGAAGCGTACCTGTTCCAAAAACTGATGCGCACCGCGTTCAAGTCCAACAACGTCGATCACTGCACCCGGTTGTGCCATGCGTCCAGCGTCGCAGCACTCATGGAAGGCATTGGTTCGGGGGCTGTTACGGGGCCGTTTACCGACGCCGAAAAGGCCGACGTGATCATCGTCATCGGCGCACGGCCGGCGCAGAACCACCCGGTCGCCGCGACCTTCTTTAAGGCCGCCAAGCGGGCGGGTTCTCAGTTGATCGTCATGGATCCGCGCGGTCAGGCACTCAGCCGCCATGCCGATCACATGTTGCGCTTTACACCGGGTTCGGACGTGGCGCTGCTCAACGCCCTGCTGCACGTGATCGTCGACGAACACCTGGTGGACCAAGACTACATCGCCGAGCATGTCTTAGGGTTCGAGGCCTTCGCCGACCATATCCAAGCTTTTCCCCCTGAGGAAATGGCCCCCTTATGTGGTGTAGACGCCGCCACGATCCGGGACGTGGCGCGGCTGTATGCCAAGGCCGACAATGCCATGATCTTTTGGGGCATGGGGGTGGCGCAGCACGCGCATGGCACCGACAACGCGCGCTGCCTCATTGCCCTGGCGCTGATCACTGGAAACATCGGACGGCCCGGTGCGGGGCTGCATCCCCTGCGCGGGCAAAACAATGTGCAAGGGGCGTCGGACGCTGGCCTGATCCCCATGGTTCTGCCGGACTACGCCAAGGTTTCGGACGACGCGGCACGCAAACGTTTTGAAGACGCCTGGGGGATGGACTTAAACCCCGTGCCCGGCCTGACGGTGGTGGAAATCTTAAACGCGGCGTTGGCCCGCGACGTTCGCACCATGTATATCATGGGCGAAAATCCGGCCATGTCGGACCCGGATTTAAACAAGGCCCGCCGCGCACTGGCGGCGCTTGATCACTTGGTGGTGCAAGATATCTTCTTTACCGAAACGGCGGCCTTTGCCGACGTCATCTTGCCCGCCACATCCTTTTTTGAAAAAACCGGGACCTTCACCAATTCCAACCGTCAGGTGCAGTTGGGTCGTCAAGTTCTCGGCCCACCCGGCGACGCGCGCAGCGACCTGCACATCATCAAGCAGATCGCCAACCGCCTCGGGCTGAACTGGACCTATGATACCGCATCCGACGTGTTCGAAGAAATGCGCACCCTCATGCCCAGCCACGCAGGCATTTCCCACGCCCGGTTGGAGGTTGAGGACTGCGTCACCTATCCCAGCGTCACCGAAACCGATCCGGGAAAGGCGGTGCTGTTCGCGGGCGGATTCCCGACGCCCACAGGCAGGGCCACCTTAGTCCCCGCCCTGCCCGGCCCGCCGGACGAAGAACCCGACGATGCCTATCCGTTCGTGCTCACCACCGGGCGCATGTTGGAACACTGGCACACCGGGGCCATGTCGCGCCGTGCCAAGATACTCGACGCAATCGAGCCCGGCCCGACCATTTGGATCAATCCAAGTGATGTTGAAAAATTGGGACTGGACCCAAAAGGCAAGGTCAAACTCACCAGTCGCCGCGGCGAGTTGTCTGCCCACATTCGCACCGACCGAGACACCCCCGAAGGCGTGGTCTTCATGCCCTTTGCCTTCAGAGAAGCAGCGGCGAATTTCCTGACCAATCCCGCACTTGACCCGTTCGGCAAAATCGCCGAAGTCAAATACTGCGCGGTGAAGGTGGAAAAGGCTGAGTAAAAGGTAAGCCATAGCGCATGTGAGAACGTTCGACCTTGGTGCCCAAATTTCTGTTCACCTAAACGGCCTTAGACGTTGTCTTCATTACATCATGAACCGCCTGTATCATGTCTTGCAAAGATACCGGTTTGGTCAAAAATTTGTTAACCCCCAGCTGCTCAGCGATATCCTGGTTCATGTAAGGCGAATAGCCTGAGTACACAATAATTGGGAAATCCGGCTCGATCTCTTTGAAAATGCGCACCAAATCAGCCCCGCTGAATTCCGGCATGGTCTGGTCCGTGATCATGATATCGAATTGATCCAATTCATTTTTGATCCGTTCGGCGACTGTCCGACTGTCCGTATAGACCGAGACCAGACATCCCGCGTCCTCTAACTCTTCCTTCAGCAACTCAGCGAGGGCAGCCTCATCATCAACGACCAGCACCCTGACACCATCCAAGGACGAGCCAGGTATATGGTCTTCAGCCGCAGCCGGAAGGTCTGCGACTTGGCTCGACGCGACCGGTAACAACAGATGGATCGTGGTCCCCACCCCCTCTTCGACCTCAAGCATGATGTGTCCGCCAAAACCATGGATGATTCCATGCACCATGGCCAAGCCCATGCCGGAACCCTCACCGATTTCCTTGGTGGTAAAGAACGGAATAAATACAGAGTCGCTCACATCGGCAGGCATGCCGCCGCCGTTATCCTTAATCGTCAGTTCCACAAAATCACCCGATATCTCCTCGTGGCATGAGGAGCATAAATCCTTCGGGCGGGTATGATGCCCGACTTTAATTTCGATGCTCCCCTGGGCACCGTCGATGGCGTCCCGGGCATTCAGGCAGATGTTCATCAGAACTTGGTGAAGCTGCACGGAATTGGCCTCGACCAATGGGACCGCTGTTTCGGTGTTGAGCGACATATGGATGCTGCTCGGGATGATGGAGGCCATCAACCGGACCGCCTCTTTCACATTGGCAATGACATCGACGTTGGATTTTGTGGGAATTTCCCCACGACTGAAGTCCATCATTTGGGAAATCATGGAGGTGGCGCGTCTACCAGACGTTAGAATTTCATGAACATAGTAATCGATTTTCGGGTCGCCCTGTCCGCAAGCGCGTTTCTCCAGCAACTCAGAATAACCAATAATTCCTCCCAGCATGTTGTTGAAGTCGTGGGCGATACCACCGGTCAGCTGACCGAGAACCTCCATCTTTTGGGCCTGGCGAAGCTGCCTTTCCGCTTTCCGTTGCGCGGTTATGTCGGTGACGATTCCATCTACGAGTAGCTCATCATTATTTTCTCGAATCATGGTGCTGCGGTCGTGGAACCAATGCCAGCCTCCTTTGGCATCACGTAAACGGTATTGATGGTCGTAATGCTTTCCGGTGCGTAAGTCCTGCATCGCTTGATCGACCATCGTAATATGATCGGGATCAATCTTGTCGTGCCACAGGTGGGGACGTTGTTTCAGATCTTCGGGAGAATAGCCCAGGATATCCTTGACGTGTGGGGAGTAACACAAGCCACCAGATTTTGTTGAAAGCGTGTAGACGATTTCGGGAAGGTTCTCGATCAGGCGGCGGGAAAGTTCCTCCCTTTCGCGCAATGACTTGGTCTGCTTCGCCACCTCGCGGCGTAACCAGACGACGGCGAACACCGCCACGCCCAGAAGCGCAATTATGCCTGTGATCGCAAAGAGAACCCAATCTGGAATTTCCTTTTTAACGGCGACTCCAAGCCAACGTTGCAAGGATAGGTGATAGTTGGAGTCCGGCTCGTTTTTCTGCCTTAACAGGTATTGATCGATCACCGCGAGCACGTCGGCGTTGGTACCTTTAGGTGAGGCGAAGCGAACTTCAACCGGATTGAAATTGATCGTGGTTGCCACCACGGTATTCGCCGAGGCGTTTAAAACGCCGAATAAGCGACTGACGACGGCGACGTCTGCACGATCACGTGCAACGAACTCGAAAGCCTCAACGTAACTCTTGACGGGTATCTCCGTATATGTGACGTCGAACTTCTCCAGCAGCGAAATGAGCGCCAGCGAGTGCGTGGCTCCGGCGATGAGCGCCACGCGTTTTCCCTGTAAATCAAGAATGGAACTGACTTTGGCGCTTGGGTTCCGGTAAATCACCCCCCAGTTGCTGACTAATATCTGGTTCGAAAAATCAAAACGCTGAGCGCGTTGTTCCGAATAAGCAATTCCGGTCAGGACGTCAATTTCACCCGTTTTCAGCTTTTCCAAGAGACGAGGCCAAGTGTCTTGTACGTAGTCCAATTCCCAATTGTTTTGGGCCGCAATGTCGTCCATGACATCCACCGCCAAACCTTCTGGCTTCCCGTCCAGATGTTGAATGGCGATTGGGGGGTTCTGCGAAAATCCGACTTTTACCGTATGCCTCTCTTGCGCGAAAGCAGGGGTACTGAGGAGCGCTAACACAAAAAGTAGGAATACAGCTCGGAATGTCATTTGGGTTCGTCTCTGAACAAATGCCGTGACCTCGTATCACGATCTCATATCATGATCTCATATATTGTGCTGACAAAGGTTATTTCAATCAATATTGAATACCATGGTGTGGTAGTGTTTGATCAATGCATAACCTGCATTTCGTCCGCTTGTGTCTATGGGCAGGCCTTCCTAGGAAAGTGAAATCGCATCCGCTTTCAGGCGGTCAGAAAACATTCTGGAAACGGCAGCGCATGAGCAAAGTTGCCGAAGTCAAATCCTGCGCGGTGAAGGTGGAAAAGCGTTAAGCGGTAAGCTCGACTGGCCGTTTCATTTTTACTCAAAATGGAGTATAATGCTTATGTCAGGAGGCCGCAGACGCCCGCGGCGCTCTCGTTACCGGAGAGCAGGTGAGATAGGCACACTAACTGGCAAAGAGAGGCCCCCGACGCTTAGCCGGGGGCTTCCTTTATGCATGCACCGGGTGAATGTGGCGACGCTTTACGCGATGAGGTCTGCCGCTATGGCCTGGACCGTGGGGCTGCCGTTTTCGTCGCCGGTGAGTTCTGCGGTGCGCTCAATAACCATGGCCTTGAGCTCTTCGGCATCAACCGGCAATTTTTTCATCATTACCGCCAGCACAGCTTCAATCGCCATGACGTGCGCGGCCAGACTTTCCATTTCGTCCAAGCGCTGCGACGCCTGATCGCCAATGGCCGCGATGTCTTCGGACAGGTGGGACAAGCTGCTTTGCAGGCCGCCGACCTGTTCAAAAAATCCGGTGTCTTGGAGTTGCTTGAGAAAATCGCCGCCCTGCTCGGTCATATCTATGCCCCCATTATCTGTGAACTGTTGCCAGCATAACGACACCCCTGGGTGCTGTCGTTATGTAAATATCTGTGCACTTTCAGCCGCCGCCCCGGTGAAAATAGCGTTCAAAGCGTTTCACCGCCGCCTTTGCATCAGCGTCGCCATAGCCCGAAAACGCCAACGTCACATCGGCGCGCGGAATGGAAAATCCGCCGAGCGTGAACGTCGCCTGCTCGACAAAGGTAATGGTCAGTGTGCGCGCGCCACGCCCAAGCGTCACCGTGTCGCCGTCAAGAGTATAAGCGTCTGAGTCCAAGGCCCGCGGCAAGGTGTCTAAAAACATCTTGCGCGTCAGAGCCATGGTCTTGGTGAGTTTCACCTTATCCTCCCGCGACAGGCGGCCAGATGGCCAGCGCTTCACCTTCGGTCATGGCGCGGGTTTCGCGGTCGCTGGGCAAGATATAGACGCCGTCCACCAGCACCAGATGGCAGTGTTCCGACGGTAATTTTAAATGATGGATGACCTCTTGCACGGTCAGGCCTTCGCTGACCTCTATGTCGATCTGATTTTTCACCGCGCCTTGGGGCAAGTACTTCGCCAACAGGGCAAACAGCTTGATCGTTATTTTCACGTTACCCGTCCCTCAGGCCCGCGTGCGTGCAACATAAGCCTCGGCGATGAGGCTCGGATCGGCGCGCAGGCGAGCCTTCCACGGTCCCAGCTTAATGCGGCTTTGAATCAATCCGCGCAGCACGCCGATCTGATCCGTACGGCCCAGGCTTAAGGCACCGACCAACACATCGCCGTGAAACGCCAACTTGGTGTAGCGATGCTTGTCGTGATCAATCATCACCGCCATGTCGTCTTCGCCCATCCAATGACCGAACGAGGCCGAGACCAGACCCAAAGTATCGAGCACGTTCATGATCAGGCTGCCCTGGTACTTGGTATCAGCCCCCGCCATGTTCAGCGCCGCGATGCGACCGTGATCGACCGAGGTGGGCTGTACCGCGTGAACCTGGAAACCGCCGCCAAAGTCCGGCCCTTGGGCCACGTCGCCCGCGGCATAGATGCCTTCTACGCCGGAGGCCAGTCGGTCATTGACCAGCACGCCGGCATCGATTTCCACGCCCGATCCTTCAAGAAAGCCGGTGTTGGCTTTCACGCCCACCGACACCACCACCAAATCGGCGGACAGATCGCCAGCCTTATCGGTGGAAACTTTGAGCGCCGTGCCGTCTTCGGCAACGGCCGTGACTTTGGTTGAGGTCAGCAACGTGACCCCCTTGGACTCGATCCATTTTTTGAGAATATCGCCGCCGGTGGCGTCCATCATGCGCGCAATCATGCGGTCTTCGGCTTCGACCACCGTTAAGTTGACGCCCCGCTCGACCAAGCTTTCCAAAATGATGCAGCCGATGAAGCCTGCCCCCATCAACACCACGTTGGCGCCCTGTTTTGCCCGCGCGGCAATGTATTCGACGTCTTCCAAGGTCCAGCAATGATGCACGCCGTCCAAGTCCATGCCCGAAACGTTGGGCACAATGGGCGAAGAGCCGGTGGCGACCAACAGCTTATCAAAGCCGAGCTTGGCCCCGCCTGCCAGGGCAACGGTTCCGGTGCCTGGATCAACGCTTATCGCACGGCCCTGCACATAGCTAATCCCTAAGGCCTCATAGTGGCCGTCGGTTTTGCGGATGTGCGTGCCTTGGGGTTTGATCTTACCCGTCAGCACATAAGGAATGGCCATGCGTGCATACGGCGGTGAAGCCTCGCCGCCAATGAGGGTAACGTCCCCGTCCGGGTCGGCCTTCACCAGCGTTTCGGCGGCGACGACACCCGCCGGGCCTGCGCCGAGTATGACGTACTTCATAGGCGTCTCCCCTCTTGGTTAAAGAACCAAGCGCGACAGGGTGTCGTTGGTGGGTACGCCGTCCTTGGTCCAACCGCGCAGGCTGTAGTATTCCGGCAACATTTTGCCCAGCTCGCTGACCTTGCCTTCGGCCGGGCCGGATTTGGCCGCGTCCTTCAACAGGCGTTTGGGCAGGGTGTCGTCCTTACCGGTGAAGCCCGCGTCCAAGTTGAATTTGCGCTCCAAATTCCACACGCGCTCGCCCACTTCCAGCAGCTTTTCCACCGACCAGTCGCCGACACACGCGGCGTCGATTTGCGGCGCGATGTTGTCCATGGACCACGCAAAGGTGGTGAACACGCACAGGCCCGCACTGTCGACCGCACCGGTGGCGTCTTGGAACGCAATCACCAGACCGGCCTTGCCGTCGCTGGACAGCGGATCAGTCTTTTCCGGGATGCCCAAAACTTCCGACGCCACGGTGTAGCCGCGCAAATGGCACGCCCCTCGGTTCGATGTGGCATAGGTCAGGCCCATGCCCTGGATACCGCGCGCGTCATAGGCCGGGAATTCCTGACCCTTGACCGACATGGACAGATCGGGATGGCCGTACTTTTCGCACAACAGCTTGGAGCCCAAACCAATTTCCGCGCCGAAGCCTTCGCCCCGGCCCGTCAGTTCGGCCAAGGTGGTGAGCGTCTCGGCATTGCCCCAGGTGAGGTCCAGGCCACCGGTGTCCTTAGGCGTGATCACGCCCATTTCGAACATTTCCATCGCCGCACCGACGGTGGCCCCGAAGGAAATGGGGTCGAAGCCTTGTTCGTTACAGATGAAGTTGGCGAACGTCAGCGCGTCGAGATCGTTGACGCCGTTGGCCGCACCCAGCGCCCACGCGGCTTCGTATTCCAAGCCACCGGACGCAATCTGGTACTGCTCCCTATCCTTGACGGTGTAATGCTCCGGATTGATGGTCGAAATACGCCCGCAGCCGATGGTGCAGCTAAAGCACGCGCCGTTGCGCACTAAGTTCGGCTTGCCGTCGGACCGCCGGGGTTCCGCCATCGCCTCGGCAGAGATATCGTTTGCCCCTTCGAACTGGGAGTCCCGGTGATTGCGCGTCGGTAGCGCTCCGGTTTCATTGATGACGTTCATCAGCACCTGAGTACCCATGGCGGGCAAGCCTTCGCCGGTGACGCCGTTTTCCGCCAGCACCGCCTTGGCCGCTGACGTGGCAATGTCGAACGCAGCCTGATCGTTGACGGCAATACCCTTGGTGCCGCGCACCGCGATGGCTTTTAAGTTTTTCGACCCCATCACGGTGCCCACGCCGGAGCGTCCGGCGGCGCGGTGCAAGTCGTTAACGATGCCCGCGAACTTAACGCCGACTTCACCGGCCTGCCCGATGGAGGCGACGCGGATTTGCGGGTCTTGGTGTTCGGCCTTGAGGCCCTTTTCCGTTTCCCACACGGTGCGGCCCCAATAGTCCGCCGCGTCGACCAAGGTGGCTTCGTCGTCTTGGATCAGCAGGTACACCGGCTTTTTCGATTTGCCTTCAAAGATAACCATGTCCCAGCCCGCGAACTTCAGCTCGGCACCGAAGAAGCCGCCGGAGTTGGAACACGCGATGGCCCCCGTCAGCGCCCCCTTGGTGATCACCGACCAGCGCCCACCCGTGGCTGCGGCCGTACCGGTCAGCGGCCCGGTGGCGACGATCAGCTTGTTATCGGGCGACAGGGGATCAACCTTGGGGTCGATTTCTTCCGTTAAGTATTTGGTGGCGAGACCGCGCTGGCCCAAATACTTGTCCGCCCACTCCATATTCAGGGGTTCCGGCGTGCATGTTCCTTTGGTGAGGTTCACGCGGAGGATCTTTTGAGTCCATGACATGTTCGTATCCTCCCTTTAAGCGCTGGCCTGGGCGCCGGCGTCGGTCGCCTTGGCCCAAGATTGCATTTTCGCGTAGCCGGTGGCCGACGCATCGGTATAGGTGATGGCGCCCGTGGGGCAAGCGGCGGCGCATGCCGGATTGCCGTCGCACAGATCGCACTTCAATACTTTGCCCGTGGCCGGATTGTAATTCACCGTGCCGAACGGACAGGCGATGGTGCACACCTTGCAGCCGACACACAATGTGTCCGACACAACCTTGGCCCCGGTACCCGCCACGGTAATGGCGTCCACGGGACAGGCCTGCATGCACCAAGCCTCGTCGCACTGGGTGCAGGTGTAGGGCACGAACCGCCCCTCATCGTGAAAATTGAAAACTTTAATGCGGGACGTAGCCGGGTTCGACACCCCCTCGTGAACCGTCGAGCACGCCACCTCGCACTGCTCGCACCCGGTGCACAACCCCGAATCGAGAACCAAAGCCTTTTCCATTCTGAACCTCCCCAGATTCTATCAAAAACCTCCGATCCTGACACGGCCGGATTTGGGCAATAGTGTAGCCCCATAGGGGGGAGAGGGGGCAAGCTTCTTTTTTGGGTTTTTAGGATGTGGGATGGGGCAAACGGACCGTGGCCCAGAATTCCCTAAATGCTCTGTCTCTAAAGTAACGGTTTCAATATACTTCCAATTGGACGCTATTTTACCTGCTTATCGACAAAGTATGTATCCTATATCAATTGAAGTTAGTAATGCTGCCTAGGCGATAAGACCAATTATTCAATATCTCCTTAAAGGCCGAATCAACCCATTTGGGGACCTCAGTTATGTCTGGAATTAACAGATCACGCAGCGTTTTGTTCGCTTGCCTGCCGTAGTTATAACGAAACTTATTCGCTTTGATGCACATGCAAAAAAACAGTTTCTGCTCTACTGACATTTCAAGCTTCGGTCGGAGAAAATAGAGGTCTCGCCCACTATAAAATGGCTCAGGCTGTAAGAACGTTTCCAATACCGATCCGCCGCCAGCGACAGATAGAACGCCAGCTTCGATTGGCTCCAAACCGTCAACCAATTTAACCTTCGCTGATACGCCGTTGTTATTAGCGGTTCGGGATACAAAATTAATCCCGTTTGGATCAATTTCCATAACGTTAAGCTCTAGGTTTACGCCATAACAAACATCAAACAAGTCGGATATTTTAACCAGTTTCATACGACAATTCCTTCGCTTACATCTGAAAAGGAATTTAGTAGCCTATGTACTATGAATTTTTTCGCAGTCTCACCAAACAATTCCTCACTTAGAACGTCATAGTTGGTTTCAATGTATGCCTCAGCGCACCACTCTTCATCAGGGGTAACTGATTTCAACACACTTAGGTCGACCTCGCTTTCACGATTTATATAGATGCTTAGCCAATGCTTCCTAATCAAATTCCAATTACCTTTGTCAATCCGCCCCATGTGTTTTGTTTTCTGAAAGCCATCATCTTTAAAGTAGCCGAAAAACGTCTTGAATTCATCCGGGTGCGGAGTGTGAGCCTCAAAGACCACAATACAGGTAATAACTCCAACGGGATAAAACAGGTCATCCGGCATAGAAAAAACACCCTTCAGTGTGTGTTTTTTCATAAGGCGCTCACGAACAATAGTAGCAGGAGAATTAAAAGAGGTAACACAACTCATTTGAACTATGGCTGCGCATCTACCGCCAGGCTGTAGACAAGAGAGTGCATTTTCGATGAACTCCAATTGTCCATCTTCACCCACATCATACGGGGGGTTTAGAAATGCGACACTCGGCTTTAAATATTTTACCGTCTTTACGTTATCTCGTGAGAAGGAATCACCTTGATATATGTGGGATTTCCCATCGCCACTCATCATCATATTGGAGCAAGCGAAGGTGAACATATCAGTGCGTTTTTCAAATCCGATCAGTTGATTATTTTTGATCTCACTTTTCTTTTTTTTGTCGTTTCCTGCCAATCCCAACATGCGTTTCATAGAGGCGATTAGAAAGCCACCTGTGCCACAACACGAGTCGTACACCACGTCATTTTCATTCAAATTCACAATGTCGCAGAAAAATTCTGTAATATGTTGCGGCGTCAACACAAGCCCTGTTTTTTTATCAGTTCCTGCGTATCTGATAAACTCTCTATAAAACCGACCAAGAACGTCATACCCTTTTTCTCCCATTGTAATTAGGGGCAGAACGGATAGTTCAAGCCTGTCTGTTAGGTCTCTGAGGACATAATTGTCCTCTTCGTCAGTAGCTTTTTTCTTTTTGATTTTTTCCGACTTGGCGATTGGGTGGTTCTTTATCTTCTCGTATTCGCTGATCATTGATTGTACGCGCGCGGCATCAATCTTGTTGTCTTTTAGAACGCTGTCAATGCTATCCACAATCGCTTTAGCAACACGTTCAGGCGTTGGTTTAAGCTTTTTAGAAACGGCGCGGTTTTTGTAAGAATTCTTAAAACCATCGTCTTGTAGGGCTAAAAGAATTGCGCTGACCAGCGTGCATCTTTCATATTCAACTATCGAGTAATCATTTAACTCTTTGTTTAGATCAATAGCAGTTTTCGTAATTTCGGCACTCTCGATATTTTTTGCCTGGGTCTCGCCTTTTAATAGCGAAATATAAGAGTAAATATCCAGCAGTTTGCTGTCTTCTTTTGAAGCGACTGTATCTCCCTGCTTTTGGAAGAAGGAAGAGATTTTCAATTTATTTTCTTCGGTGCCACTCACCGCAATTGAAATGACATTGTACTCTTTTGCCAAAAAAGCTGAATAATGAAGGACGCCATCAACCGCATAAGCAGCGGGTTCGTCTCGTTTCTTACTTTCGTGGAACTTCGCGTCAGCCTTGCATTCCACAACGATTATATCGTCCGGTAAGGATGAAATGCTGATTATGAATTCAGGGAAACCCGATTTTCCCGTAAGGTTTTTTGACGCTTTTGACAAGCATCCCTTTGCTTTTGTGAGGCTCGTTTTTTGCTCATCAAACCTAACGACGCCAAAAAGAGGGTCACTCTTGAAATGTTCTCGGACAAAATCTTCTGTTATACGTTCGTTTTTCATCGTTTCGGTACCAAATCATTCCCTATCATGTGAGCATACATTGACCACCGACGTCATATTTCAGAGGATTTTATAGCTGACTAAGTGAAAATGATAAATCATTTTCCTAATGTTCCCCCGCAAACATAAGCGGAATAGGGGCAATAATTCCGCCTCCGACCTTGACTTTTCGCCCATTGTATGTATATTTTCCTAGTTCATTCCAGGCCTAAAGAACCTGTTTTGCACACGGTATTCACGTACCATGCTCTTTGAAAACAAAAGATAAAATTGGGTTCGTTTTTCACTTTTTTTATGCGTGGCGATGAACTTAGGTGGGAGCCTGGACGCACAAAAAAGGCCCCCTGTTCTCACAAGGGGCCTTTTCGGGTGTGGCTTGGCGGGTGCTTAGAACTGTAGGCCTTGAGCGAAGTCGACTTGGGGCAGTTCGCGCACGGCGTCGAGCACGTCGGCGGACAGGGGTTGATCGACTTCGATAAGCGCGATGGCTTCGCCGCCTTCTTCGCCGCGTCCTAAGTGGAAGGTGGCGATGTTGACCTTGGCGGCACCGAACAGGCTGCCCAGGGCACCGATGTAGCCCGGCTCGTCCTTGTTGACGGTGTAGAGCATGTGTTCGCCCAGCTTAGCATCCATGGAGATGCCTTTGACTTCGACGATACGCGGCTGCTGACCATCGAACAGCGTTCCGGCCAAACGACGGGTTTGGTTTTCCGTCTTCACCGTCAGGCGCATCAAGGTTTGATACGCGCCCGAACGTTCGCGGGTGGTTTCGGTGACGTCGATGTCGCGTTCCTTTGCGATGGCCGGGGCCGACACCATGTTGACGCCTTCCAGCATGGGGCTGAGCAAACCTTGCAAGACGATGGCGGTGAGCGGCTTGGTGTTCAGTTCCGCCGCGGCACCTTCATATTCGATGGTGACGGAAGTCAAACCCGTGCGGGTGATCTGGCCGGCAAAGCTGCCCAGTTGTTCGGCCAACTTCATATACGGGGCGAGACGCGGGGCGTCTTCGGCAGACACGCTGGGCATGTTCAGCGCATTGGTCACCGCACCGGTGAGCAGGTAGTCGGCGATTTGTTCGGCGATTTGCAAGGCCACGTTTTCTTGGGCTTCGGAGGTACTGGCCCCCAGATGCGGGGTGCAAATCACGTCGTCGCGGCCGAACAAGGCGTTGTCCTTGGCGGGTTCGACTTCAAACACGTCCAAGGCGGCCCCGGCGCACTTGCCGCTTTCCAAGGCGGCCAGCAGATCGGCTTCGACCACCAGACCGCCGCGCGCGCAGTTGATGATGCGCACGCCGTCCTTCATTTTGGCGAAGGCTTCGGCGTTGATGATGCCGCGCGTGCTGTCGGTCATGGGGGTGTGCAGGGTGATAAAGTCGGCGCGGGCGAACAGTTCGTCCAGCTCGACCTTTTCCACGCCGATTTCCTTGGCGCGTTCCGGCGACAGGTAGGGATCGAACGCTACGACCTTCATTTTCAGGCCCTGGGCGCGGTCGGCAACCACCGAACCGATGTTGCCGGAACCGATCAAGCCCAGCGTCTTGCCCATGATTTCCACGCCCATGAAGCGGGATTTTTCCCACTTCCCGGCATGGGTGGAGGCATTGGCCTGGGGTATGTCACGGGCCAGGGACAGCATCATGGAGATGGCGTGCTCGGCGGTGGTGATGGCGTTGCCGTACGGCGTGTTCATCACCACGATGCCCTTGGACGTGGCGGCTTTGATGTCGACATTATCGACGCCGATGCCCGCGCGACCAACGACTTTTAAATTGTCGGCGGCGGCGATGATCTCTGCCGTTGCCTTAGTGGCGGAGCGAATGGCGAGGCCGTCATACTCGCCGATGCAGGCTTTAAGCTCGTCCGGCGTCATCCCGGTGATGACGTCAACGTCGACGCCGCGCTCTTTGAAAATGCGTTCGGCGTGGGGACTCATTTTGTCGGAAATCAGAACTTTTACCATGGGGAAAATCCTACTTAAATCTGTCAAAAATTAGGGTTTAACTTGAGCGTATGCCCAGTCCAACCACGGCAACACAGCGTCGAGATCGTTGACGTCAACCGTCGCCCCGGCCCAGATGCGCAAGCCCGCGGGCGCGTCGCGATAGCCGCCGATGTCATAGGCGACACCTTCGTCGTTTAACATCGCCGCCATCAGCTTTAGCGCGGTGCCTTGGGATTTCGGGTCCAGCTTGGCAAAGGCCGGGTCCTTGACCTTGAGGCATACAGAGGTGTTGGAGCGAATGGTCTTGTCTTCGGCCAAGAACGCGGCCCAATCGGACGTTTCCACCCAGTCTTCGATAACCGCCAAGTTCGCATCGGAGCGCATGCGCAGGCCTTCCAGCCCGCCAATGCTTTCGGCCCATTTCAGACCGTCCAGCGCGTCTTCGACCGCGATCATCGACGGGGTATTGATGGTTTCACCCTTAAAGATGCCCTCATTAAGCTTGCCGCCCTTGGTCATGCGGAAAATCTTCGGCAGGGGCCATGCGGGGGTATAGCTTTCCAAGCGCTCAACAGCGCGGGGGCTGAGGATCAACATGCCGTGCGCGGCCTCGCCGCCCATGACCTTCTGCCAGGAATAGGTGGTGACGTCCAACTTGTCCCACGGCAGGTCCATGGCGAACGCGGCGGATGTGCTATCGGCGATGGTGAGGCCTGCGCGGTCGTCGGGGATCCAGTCGCCGTTCGGCACCTTGACGCCCGACGTGGTGCCGTTCCACGTGAACACCACATCGCGGTTGAAATCGACTTGGCTCAAATCCGGAATTTCACCGTATTCGGCTTCAGTCACCTTAACGTCGTCCAGCTTCAACTGCTTCGCCACATCCGTGACCCAGCCCGCACCGAAGCTTTCCCACACCAGCATTTCAACGCCGCGCGCGCCCAGCAAGGACCACAGCGCCATTTCCACGGCGCCCGTATCGGACCCGGCAACAATGCCGATGCGATAGTCGTCGGGAACGCCTAAGACGGCGCGGGTGCGATCGATGACCTCGGCCAGCTTCTTCTTGCCGGGGCCGGAGCGATGCGAGCGTCCGGTCAAGGCATCGGCAAGAGCGTCCACGGACCAGCCGGGACGTTTGGCGCACGGGCCAGAGGAAAAATTGGGGTTGGACGGACGGAGGTCCGGTTTGGAAACAGTCATAAAAAAACTCCCTTCAATTGCACGCTGGCGAAGGGAGCTTAAAAAACGAAGGACGGCCGAAAACAGGGTTTTCACACGTCAAAAGTCTTTAACAATAAGCCCTTCGCCTCTCGGCAGAAGGGTCGCGACCCGTTGGGAGGTCGTGGCCCACAGTCCGTATAGCCGATTCTCTCTGCGGAGCACAAGGGGATTCAGGCTATCAATTTTTGAAATAAACACTTTTATAATATTGTTGCGCCTTATAATCTTGTGCATCAGTTGCTTACCGCAACAAAAAGAAAAGGGACCGACATGGATTGGGTACCGTTCTTTCAAACAATGGCGTGGATTGCGCTGATTATTTATTCAGCTAACAAATTTTCTTCCCAATTGCAGGACTTATTAAACGCCATAAAAATGCGAATATCTTCTGGCAGCTCATTCAAGGCTGGCCCTATCGAACTCGGTCAAGACTTAAAGGCATTAGACAGAGTAATGCCAAGCATGGCCTCAGAAAAGACGCACAAAGATGACTGGTCAAAAGAAAGAGACGGTATTTACAATGATAATAATGGATTCTTTCTTGCGCATGTGATCAGCCCTTCAGAAAAGGGCGGGCAAACATATGATGTTTTCATTTATTTGATTAAACACAAGTCTAAAGAATTTTCCGACATTGAATTCGCAGAGTTCTTCTTAGGGGCATATTGGGGAAATGAGGTCTACAGGGAAAAAGAGCGAAATGGCCTAATTGGCATTTCCACATCGGCATATGGTCCTTTTCTTTGTACTTGTAGAATTATGATGAAAAATGGAAAAGAAATCCGTCTCAATAGGTACATTGATTTTGAGATGGGCAAGGTATTTGAACACAATAACTAAGAAACAAGTTTCGTCCCCTAAAACCCATAATACCAAGGCACGAACACGGTGAACGCCGCCCAGATGATGAGGATCAGCGGCACGCCAGCGCGGGCGAAGTCGGCGAATTTGTAGTGGCCGGGGGCCATGACCAACAGGTTGGTTTGATAGCCGATGGGTGACGCGAACGAACAGTTGGCGGCGAACACGACGGCCACGGCGAAGGCTTCTACAGGCGCACCTATGGTGACGGCGAGGTCGACGGCAATGGGCGTGAACAGCACCGCCAAGGCCTGAGAACTGATGATGTTGGTGAGCACCACCAAGGTGATGAAGAAGATCGACAGCACCGCCCAGGGTGCAGCTCCATCAAACGCACCCATCACTTGGCTGGCAAGAAAGTGCGCGCCGCCGGTGGCGTGCATGGCGGCCCCCATGGCCAGGGCGGCGGGGATCATGGTGAGAATTTTGGTGTCCACGGCCCGAAAAGCCTGGCGGATGTTCAACACCCCCGCCCCCACCATCGCCGCAGCCCCCGTGAGGCCGGCAATGACGATGGGCAGCACGCCGCTGGCCGCCGTCACGACAACGCTTAACAGCACCAAGGCCGCCGGGCGGGCATGGTGGTGGGCCGGCAATTCGTGCGCCGACCATTCGATCAACAAGACGTCTTGATTACCGCGCAGGGCCTGCACGTCATCGGGTTTGCCTTGAACCAACAACACGTCGCCCGCCTGCAACCGGATTTCCATCAGGCGCGTGCGGATCATGCGCGAGCGGCGCTGCACCCCCAACACAATGCAGCGCGTCTTAAAGCGAAACCCGGTCTGAGTCAGAGTCTGGCCGACGATGCGCGACGCGGGCGGCACCATCACTTCAGCCAGCACACGCTCGCCGCCGTGCCACGGCATAGCCTCGCCCTCGGCTGGGTCTTCCGTGACGGCATCGCCGCGCCCGGCCGTCACCGGCACTGCGCTGGCATTTTCCAAATCCGGGTACAGCCCTTCGGCGTCGCGGGCCAAGGCATCGGCAATTTCCTTGCGCGTGGCGGCCACCACGAGGACGTCGCCCGCGCGGGCCTCATAATCTTCGAACGGCGGCAGAAGCGCGTCTTCGCCGCGTTGCACCATGCGCAACGTCATGTGTTCCAACGCCGGGAAGATACCGCCCACCGCCTTTTTGCCCACCAGATGCGACGTTTCGCCCACCGCCACCTGGGCGATGTATTGCTTGCCGCCGGAATGATTGCCCGCCAGCGTTTCCGCCATGCCTTCGCGCCGGGGCAAAGTCAAAGGGCTGAACACGAACAGGTACACAAGTCCTACCGCGGCTAGCACGAGGCCCGGTACGGTGAAATCAAAAAATCCAAACGGCGTTTCGTTCATGCCAATCAGGGCCGAGTTCACCAACAGGTTGGAGCCCGAACCAATCAGCGTCGTCATGCCGCCCAAAATGGCGGCGAAGCTCAATGGCATCATCAGCTTGGACGGTGGCAGGTCAAAGCGTTCCGCCAGCGCCTGCATGATGGGAATGAAGATAACCACCACGGGGATGTTGTTGAGAAAGCCGCTGACTAAGGTGACGGTAATCAGCACCGCCAATATCGATAGCCACGAGCGGTTGCCGCAACTGCCCAGAATAAAGCGCGCGGCAGTGTCTAGAACCCCGGTGCGGACCATGCCTTGGCCGATCACCAACAAGGCCAACACGGTGATCAACGCCGGATTGGCGAAGCCCAACAGCAGGGTTTCCGCCGACAAAATATTGAGGCCTTCTGAGTCCACCACCGGAAAGACGTGGAACACGATCATCAGCGTGCACAACACGCCCAACGACGTCACCTCAATGCTCACCTTCTCCCACGCGTAAAGCGAAAAGGCCGCGATGATGACGACGAACGTGATCCACATTTGAAAATCGGCTGCGTGCATAGTCACCCCCTTAAGTATTCGCCCCCCAGCGTCACATATGCACCATAGCCTTCTGCATTCTAGTGAACACACTCAGGCGGAAAAAGACAAGTCCTTTCAAAACGGGGATTAGCCGAACAGCCAGCTTTGGGGATGAGGTACTGGCTTTTGGTTTTCCAACAGCATCCACCCGCGCACCACGCGAATGACGTACCACAGCGGCAGTATCCACAACAAAAACATGCCCACCGCGAAAAACCACGTCAGCGCGCCAATGGCGATCAACACCAGACCCAGCCAAAACGTACGGATGAGGAAATTGTAGTGCGATTGTAGCCACGGCGCGGCCTCAGCGCGTGCCATATAGGCCACGATCAAGCCCACCAACATTGGGATTCCCGTCACCAGCGCTACCGCGTACAGCCCATAGGTCACGCGCGGCCACGTCATGGGGTGCTCAAACATCTTGGTGACAGCCGCGAAATAGTCAGCCCCGGAACCGCCCGAGCCGGAGCGCCCGGAAGATCGCCGCGGCGGAATGATTTCAGGCTCGGTGTGGTTGTTGGCTTGGGTCATCAACTTAACCTGTGCGTTGTTGAGGGTGCTGAGGATATATGCCCGTTTTGCCTAAGCGCCACCACCGACGCCGCAACATACTGAATATATTGAATATAATTTCTCTACCGGACATAAAGAAAGGGGTAGCCTGACCCAGATCCAAAACCTACAAAAAGGCGTCTACAAATCTAGAGGCCTCTCAATATAGGGTGTCCAATGTGTCTTCTTTCACAGATTGCATAGCCACAAAAGTTTTGGTGTTCGCGACATAAGGTAAGGCGGAAATTTTTTCACCAAGGACCCTTCGATAGGCAGGCATACTGCGTGTGCGGACCTTCAGTAGGTAATCAAAGTTCCCCGCTATCATATGACACTGTTCGATTTCACCGATTTGTAGAGCTGCATGATTAAATTTTGTTAATGCCGCCTCACGTGTATCACTCAGAGTCACTTCCACAAAAGCCACATGGTCCAGTCCCAAGCGAATTGGGTCAAGCATCGCACGGTAGCCCACAATACACCCCTCAGCCTCAAGGCGCTTTACCCTTACCTGAGTTGGTGTTTTTGATAAATTAATCTTTCGTGCAAGTTCACTGATGCTGATGCGACCATTGACCGACAAAATATCTAAAATACGTTTGTCATGCAGATCGAAGATGGGAAGTTCATTAGGACTTTTTTTTTGAATTTCCTCAGTCACCCGGACTCTCCTTTACTGAAATATAGTTAATTAGACTATGGCTAAACATCTAACATTGCAATGCGGTTACGAATGTTTCAGGGTAACGAAATGTGTTGGGGATTTTTGCTTGAAGCCTGAATCTTTGCCCAAGCGCGAATATCGTCACGTAGCATCATCGCGAAGAGGAGGGAACATCTGGGCGATCACAGCATCAAATACGTTGATTAAGAAATTCAAGCCTGAGCAGCAGAATTGCCTTGGGAGTCTAACTTAAAAGATAATATTTACATGGAGGTTACGAATGAAGTTACTCAATAAAGCTCTAATGATTGCGAGTGTTGCAAGCCTATTGGCTGCAGGTACAGCACATGCCGATCAACTTGATGACGTTATTAAACGAGGTACGTTGAACTGTGGTGTCGTTCTTGATTTTCCACCCATGGGATACTTTGACAAAGACAACAAGCCCTTGGGCTTTGACGTAGATTACTGCACAGATTTGGCCACAGCTCTTGGTGTGGAAGCAAATGTACTCAACCTGACTTGGGGTGACCGCATTCCTTCGCTGATTTCTGGTAAAACGGATGTGGTTGTCGGCTCGACTTCGGATACGCTGGAACGCGCCAAATCGGTCGGCTTCACGTATCCATATTTTGTCTTCAAATTTCAGACCTTTTTCAAAAAGGGAACCAACGTCACGTCGTTTGATGACCTAAAAAACGTCAAGGTCGGCGCAGCATTGGGCACGACTTACGAAACGGAATACTTGGGCTACGCAAAGAAAATGAATTGGGGAAAAGACAATTACACCTCGTTCAAATCTGAGAATGATGCGTTCTTGGGTCTTTACCAAGGCAAGGTCGACGTGGTTATCTCAACCAACACCAACATTGCCACCAAACTTCAAACTGAAGAGTTTAAGGACTACGTCGCAGGGCCATTCGTGCCAAACTATGACGACGTCGTTGGTCTGATCGCCCAAAGAGGCGAAACTGCCTGGATTAACTACCTGAACTTATTCTTGGTCCATCAGATCCGTGATGGCAAATTGAACGAACGCTACAATCAGCACTTTGGCTCTGATGCGCCAGAAGCTCTGATTAAAGCATTGCGGGATAACAAGTAGATCTCCCACGCAAAATAATGGCTTTATTCTATTTTTCCCAGGCGCGTATCGCTCACGCGGTACGCGCCTGGGGAGAAGCCATTCATACAAAAAGAAGGTCGGCGCGGAATGGATTACCAATTTCACTGGAACACTGTATTCCAGAACATGCCTGAAATGCTTCAAGGAGCATTTGTAACCCTGCATGTGTCCGTGCTCTCCATGCTAATCGGCACGGGGATTGCCGTGCTTCTGGCTGTCGCTAAAATGAATAACTTAAAGTTTTTTTCTCAAATCGCTATTGCTTGGGTGGAGGTCGCGCGCAACACCCCTGCTTTGTTCCAGATCTACATGGCTTACTTTGGCTTGGGTGCATTTGGCATCCACTTAAGTCCTTATGTGGCCGTTCTTTCCGCTCTGATTTTCATCAATGCAGGATATCTGGCGGAGACCTTTCGCGGTGGCTTTCTATCCATTCCCAAGACCCAGTACAGCGCGTCAAAATCTCTGGGAATGAGCACCTTTCAAGCCTACCGCTATATCATTTTGCCACAGATGTTCCGCCGTGTTTACCATCCAATGACCAATCAATTTGTCTGGTCAATTTTGATGAGTTCCTTAGGAATCCTCGTCGGCATGAGTGAACTGTCGGGAGAAACACAAAGGCTCCAATCCTTATCGTTTCGCACACTTGAATTCTTTATCGTCGCGGCGGTCTTGTACTACCTGATCACCAAATTGGTTTTGTTGAGTTCAATGCTGATTTCCCGAAAACTATTTAGAGGGGAAATTTAATGTCTGGGATGTCCCTATTTACGCCCTTGTCGTGGAATGACACCGGCTTCATTTTGACGGGCGTGTGGAATACCGTGATTATTTCGGTCCTCGCCATCGCGGTTGGATCGATGCTGGGCGTCATCATCGGATTTATTCGTGCTGAAAGCGGTAAATTTTTGAATATGGTGTTGGGCAGCCTCTTGGACATTCTCCGGAGCGTGCCGCTGATTATCCAATTGATCCTCTTTTCAACATTTATCGGTGCCATGGGTCATCCCATAAGCCCCTTCGCAGCCGGTTCAATCGTGTTGTCCCTATACACCATGGCCTTCATGGGTGAAGTTTTTCGCAGTGGCTTTGAAAGCGTCCCCCACTCCATGAATATCGCGGCCCGCTCGTTAGGCTTAACGGCTTGGCAAACCATTTATCACATCCGTTTTCCCATTGGCCTCCGCTCGGTATTCCCCTCATGGTTAGGCGTCGCGTTGAGTGTCATTAAGGACTCGGCGCTCGTTTCCGTCATCGGCTACATGGAACTGTTGCGGACCTCTGAACAACTTATTTCGCGCACCCAACAACCGCTCGCAATTTTGGTCGGGATTGGTATTTTTTACTTCGTCATTTCGTATCCCCTCTCAATGTTCGGCAAACGTATCGAAAGAAAGATGGCAGCATGATCGATATACAAAATGTACATAAGTCTTTCGGTGACCTAGAGGTTCTTAAGGGCATAGATTTGAAGGTTGAGAAGGGTGAGGTTCTCAGCATTATCGGCGGATCAGGAAGCGGTAAATCGACTCTCCTGTATTGCATCAATGCCATTGAAGGGATTCAAGATGGTAAAATCATAGTTGATGGTATTGATGTGCATGACAAGGCGACAAATAAAGATCACCTCCGCCAAAAATTGGGCATGGTGTTTCAGCAATGGAACTCTTTCCCCCACCTTACCGTTCTTGAAAATGCCGCCCTCGCACCCAGAATTGTGAAGAAGTTAAGCAAGGACGAAGCGATTGAGATCGCAAAAAAAGAACTGATCCATGTTGGCCTTGAGGATAAATTCGATATCTACCCCACAAAAATGTCAGGTGGACAACAACAACGTCTTGCGATCGCCCGGGCACTCGCCATGCGCCCCGATTACATGCTCTTTGACGAAATCACCTCTGCGCTTGACCCTGAACTGGTCGGTGAAGTTCTGGATACCTTGCGCATACTTCGTGATGAGGGGATGACAATGATTTGCGTAACCCATGAGATTTCTTTCGCCCGTGAAGTCTCAGACCAAGTTGCCTTTTTCCATCAAGGCATCATTGAGGAAATGGGCCCGCCCGAGCAGGTTATTTCAAATCCGCAAAAAGAAATGACCAAAAAGTTTTTAAGCAAGGTTCTCTAGTGACAAAGGATTTTCATCTTTAGAGATCCTCTGTCTAAATAAGAACGCCCCCCTGAATCAAGTCCGATATCTCGCAAGTTTTGATGAATTTGCGACGAAGTCCTGTGCCTTCCTTTAAGGCCCCCCTCCATTGCGAACTGTTATCCGCTCCGCAGAAGCATAAATGGACTTAGGGTTTCCGCCACAACAACCAAATCAACTTCTAAATCCATATTATATAGTCAGATAGATTGTATTTTTCATTTAAACTAGGCCACTAGAATAAATGATGCAGATAGGAAGTGACCAATGGCGAACCATACTCTTCGGCATTTTAGCACGACAGCAAAGTTTGCCCGTGAGGGTGATCGACTTGCCGCATTGGTGGCGGATGCCAACCTTTCTATAAAGGTTCGAGAAAAAATCTCAGATCGCGCCGCTGATCTTGTACGCCGCATTCGGACCGAAGCTAAACCCAGCCTGATGGAGCACTTCCTATCGGAATACGGACTATCAACCCATGAAGGTGTGGCCCTGATGTGTCTCGCTGAAGCAATGCTGCGGGTGCCCGATACCGTAACCATAGATGCCCTTATTGAAGATAAGATCGCACCTTCAGATTGGGGCAAGCACATTGGCGAGGCGACCTCATCACTGGTGAACGCATCGACCTGGGCATTGATGTTGACAGGCCGCGTCCTCGATGAAGAACAACCCGGCATGGCAGGCATCTTACATAGCGCTCTCAAGCGGTTGGGGGAACCCGTCATCCGCACCGCCGTCGGGCAGGCTATGAAGGAAATGGGCCGCCAATTTGTGCTGGGGGAAAGTATCCATAAGGCGTTAGATCGCTCGCATCAGCGTGAAGAGCAGGGCTATACCTACTCCTACGATATGTTGGGCGAAGCAGCGATTACGAACAGGGATGCCAAACGCTATGCGATCTCCTATGCAGACGCGATTGAGGCTATAGCCCAGTCCTGTACCCGGGGCACTGTCGAGGATAATCCCGGCATTTCTATTAAGTTGTCAGCTTTACATCCGCGTTACGAAGTCGCTCAAGAAGCGCGTGTCATGGCCGAGTTGGTACCCGTGGTTCTAGATCTGGCCCGCAAGGCACAAGCTGCGGGTATGGGTTTTAATATTGATGCTGAGGAACAAGATCGCTTGGTGTTGTCTTTGAAAGTCATCACAGCCGTGTTGTCGAATGACGATTTAGCGGGATGGCATGGCTTTGGCGTTGTGGTCCAAGCCTATGGTAAGCGCGCGATGCTGGTCATTGATGAACTCTATGACTTGGCTAAAAAATTAGACCGTAAAATTATGGTGCGTCTGGTGAAAGGCGCCTATTGGGATACGGAAATGAAGCTGGCGCAGGTGGAGGGGTTACAGGACTTCTCTCTCTTTACCTCAAAAACCGCCACTGATGTCAGCTACATCGCCTGCGCCAAGAAACTACTTGGCTATGCGGATCGCATTTACCCTCAGTTCGCCACACACAATGCCCATTCTGTTGCCGCGATTTTAGAACTGGCGGATGACAATCCGTATGAATTCCAGCGCCTACATGGCATGGGCGAACGATTACACGATATTACCCTGTCTGACACCAACGGTCGGTGCCGCATTTACGCACCCGTTGGCGCCCATCGGGACCTGCTGGCCTATCTCGTGCGGCGTCTGTTGGAAAACGGCGCGAATTCTTCCTTTGTCCATCAAATTGTCGACGAAAGTGTCTCCCCAGAGACCATCGCGCAAGACCCCTTTGCAATCCTCGCCGAAGCTAAGCCCCCGCGCGCCTTGGTCGTGCCGAAACACCTGTTTGGTACAGCTCGTGAAAATGCACGTGGCTTAGACTTATCGGACGAAAGCACCCTAAACGAGATTGAGATCGCACGGAATGTGGAACTCCCCAACGGTGAACCATTGACCGCATCGCCACCGATAGGAAACTCGTTTCCCGTTATCAACCCGGCCTCTGGCGATGTGGTGGCGCATGTGACAGAGGCGGATGCTGAGACCGTGGCTAGGGCCATCGCCGATGCAAAAGCCTGGGATAGCCCCGCAACCGACCGTGCGGCCGTGCTCCGCCGCGCCGCAGACCTTTATGAAGCGAGCTACGGTTTGTTTTTTGCGGCGCTCGCGCGAGAAGCAGGTAAGACCATTTCCGATGCTGTTGGTGAAGTCCGCGAAGCCATCGACTTCTTACGTTACTATGCGGGCCAAGCTGAACACGCCGATACAAACCCATGTGGGCTCGTAACGGCCATTTCTCCTTGGAACTTTCCACTGGCTATTTTCACGGGACAAGTCGCCGCCGCTTTGGCGTCTGGAAATGCGGTTTTGGCGAAACCCGCGGAACAGACGCCTGTGACCGCGACGATCGCGGTGCGACTGTTGCATCAGGCGGGTGTGCCTATTTCAACTCTGCAACTGTTGCCGGGCCAAGGTGATACGGTCGGCCGGGCCTTGACCTCGGACGCACGGATTTCAGGGGTGGTCTTTACGGGGTCAACCGATACCGCACACATCATACGCCACGCCATGGCGGATCACATGGCCCCTTCGGCCCCCCTGATTGCCGAAACTGGCGGCCTGAATGCAATGATCGTGGATTCCACCGCGCTACCCGAACAGGCCGTACGTGATGTCATCGCGTCTGCGTTCCAATCGGCAGGGCAACGCTGTTCTTCATTGCGTTGTCTTTATGTGCAAGAAGACGTTGCTCCCAATATAATTGAGATGATCAAGGGGGCTATGGATGAACTGGTGGTCGGTGATCCATGGTCACTGTCTACCGACGTTGGGCCCGTCATCGACAAGGAAGCCTGTGCCGACATCGACGCCTACATCGCGCACGCCGAAACTCAGGGTAAGGTCCTGCACAAATGCGCCACCCCGGACCTGGGCAACTTCATTGCGCCCACGCTTATTCAAGTGTCAGGCATTGGGGAGCTGGATCGCGAAATTTTCGGCCCCGTTCTCCATGTGGCGACATTTAAAGGGACAGAAGTCGATCAGGTGATTGCAGCCATTAACGCCAAGAGGTTTGGCCTTACATTCGGGCTACATACCCGCATCGACAGCCGCGTTCAGGATATGGCTGATGGCATATACGTTGGCAATTTATATGTGAACCGCAATCAGATCGGTGCCGTAGTTGGCAGTCAACCGTTCGGTGGTGAAGGGCTCTCTGGCACAGGGCCCAAGGCCGGCGGCCCCTTGTATGTGCAAAGATTTTCCAAGCCTAAACCAGGCTTCTGCGATGGTGAATGGGACACGCCTTGCGATGGTATTGCGTTACAAAAGGTACTCGACCAGACATCCTCAAATCAACTGATTAACCAACTTGATCTGCCCGGTCCAACGGGTGAGGCAAATACGCTCCGCCAATGGTCGCGTGGGCCAATTTTATGCTTGGGTCCCGGACTAGACGCCGCAAACGCACAAGCCTATGCGGTGCGTGCCTTAGGGGGGATACCGATCACCGTGGACGGCAAGCTTGCCCCCGAAATGCTGACGACATTAGAGAATTTCTATGCTGTGATTTGGTGGGGGGATGAGCCGCGCGTCTATGCACAAGCCTTGGCTACGCGCAATGGGCCGATCATCCCCCTTCTGACCAACATGCCAGATCTGGGCCATGTGGTACATGAACGGCACCTTTGTATAGATACGACAGCCTCAGGCGGGAATGCCGCCCTACTGGCGGGGTAATGCCGTGAAAAGGATTATAGGACAGTCATCATGTGACGTCGGCACGATCTGATAGCTTGTCTGAGGCTGTTACCTCTTTCATAGTGCACTGTAAAATTTTCTATAGATCGGTTCCATGATGATTTTGACCCGTAAGGCTGCACTGACCATCACCCTTATCGGGCTGGTTGCCGTTAGCCATTCCGTTGTTTTTATCCGAATAGCTGGTGAGGCCCCGGCACTCATGATCGCGTTGTCGCGTGTTGCTCTGGCGAGCGCCATTTTCCTGCCATTTGGGGCCATTGCCACCCGCAGACTTATAAACCTGGCGCCCGGTGCGCTCCGCCGCGCCGTCCTATCCTCCGCGTTTGCGGGCCTATTTCTAGCGCTTCATTTCGCGAGCTGGATTACGTCTCTAGAGCGCGTCTCGATCGCAGAATCAACCGTACTCGTTAGCTTGGCACCCCTGTGGATTGCGCTGTTCGACGTCATAAGCGGGCGCGGCATACCGACACGTGGGTTACTCATTTCGATTGTATTGTGCCTCCTCGGCACACTCATTTTGGTCTTTGATGGTGCTCAACGGATTGACGGTGACCCTTTTGGGCTATTGCTCGCCGCCAGTGGTGGCGTGTTTATGGCTCTTTACCTTTTCAGTGGGCGGGCAGCTCGAAAGGTGTTGCCAACGACGGGATATGTAACCCTTTGCTATGGGACTGCATCGGTATTGCTTCTGCTGGCGGTGGTCGCAAGCGAAATTCCGATGATGGGGTATACGCCCAAGACCTACGCAGCACTCCTAGCCCTTGGATTGGTGAGCCAAGTGATTGGGCACACCAGTTACAACTGGACACTGTCCACATTACCGCCTGTTTTCGTGGCGATTTGCCTATTAGGCGAACCCGTCCTTGGTGCCCTTTTGGGCTGGCTCTATATCGGCGAAGCGATTCCGCCAGCCGCTGCCGGTGGCGGCATTCTCATCTTATTAGGTATCTCATTCGCAATCCGTACTGAGATGAAACGAACCTAAATCTCGCTTTAGAAACAATGCAAGTCAATCGTGTGCCTTATTCAAGGTGGCAAGCCCCTCGTTCACTAGAGACTTGCGACCTCCCCTAAATACCTTTTTTCGAACTCGATTGGAGACAGCCCGTTGATGTTTCCATGCCTGCGCTTTGGGTTGAAATCGAACTCGATGTAATTGAAGATTTCTGAACGTGCCTCCGTCCTTGTTTTGTATATCTCTCGTTTGATCCGTTCTGTCTTCAATGGTGAGAAAAAGCTATCGGAGACTGCGTTACCCTATCGTCGAGTTGCCGAACGCCTCAAAGAAGAGAGGCACCTCATAACAACAGGAAGAAACCTGCCAACCAAACAAGTTTCGGCTACCGGTAAGGGATCATCTAAAGCCCCTATCCCCGCCGCGCAAGACCAGTTTAGCTGACTGAAGCAAATGCGGTTTTACATTTCGTCGCCGCTATCGCGCCTGCCGATGGTTAGGTCTCTATGGATGTGCACGCACAGCAACAATCCGAAACCGAATAAGAGGGTCAACATCGCGGTGCCGCCGTAACTGACCAGCGGCAGTGGCACGCCGACCACCGGAATCAATCCCATCACCATTGCCACATTGATGAAGATATAAAGGAAGAACGTCATCGTCACGCCGATGCCCACCAGACGACCGAAGTGATTGCGTGACGACATGGAAATGACCAAGCCATACACCAACAGTAACGTATAGAGGGCGATCAAAGTCAGCCCGCCGACCAAGCCAAATTCCTCGGCCAGCATGGTGAAGATAAAATCGGTCTGCTTTTCCGGCAGAAAATTTAGGTGGCTCTGGGTGCCCTGCATGAACCCCTTGCCAAAGGTCCCCCCCGAACCCAGCGCAATCTTCGACTGAATAATATGATAGCCAGACCCTAATGTGTCGCTTTCGGGATTTATGAACGTCAAAATACGTTGTTTTTGGTAGTCGCGCAGCAGCGCAAACCACGCTACCGGGGCGGACACCAAACCCAGCCCACCTAAGACCACAAACTTCCACATGCGTACCCCTGCGGCAAAGAACATGGCAATGCTGGCCAGCCCCAACATCAAGGTGGTGCCTAGGTCCGGCTGGCGCAAAATCAGCACCGCCGGCACGCCGACCATGAACGCGGGCGGCAACAGGAACAGCGGGCGGCCCACGTCTTCGATGCTGCCCCCGTGAAAATAGCGCGCCAATGCCAACACCATAGCAACCTTCATCAATTCGGACGGTTGCACGTTAAAGAAGCCAAGGCTGATCCAACGCTGTGCCCCCATGCCGACGAAGCCCGATATCTCAACCGCAACCAATAACGCCAGCACCAGAAAATAAAAGGCATAGGCATAGCGCAACCACAATCGAATATCGGTCAGCGCCACCACAATCATGCCCACTAGGCCGACGCCAAAACGCACCATCTGACGCGACGCCCACGGGTCAAAGTCACCGCCAGCAGCACTGTACAACATGGCAAAACCAATGGATGCGGTCAGTGTCAGCAAAATAACGAACAGCCAATGCAGGTGCAAAAGCTTCTGGCCTAAGGACATTTTCGGTTGGGATAAGAAGCCGTCGGAAGGGAACATCTCAGGCCTCCTGATCGGTCTTAGTGGATAAAAGCGGAGCTAAGCGCTGCACCTCGGCCAGGGTATCGCGCGCAATGGGGGCCGCAACAGACGACCCGCCGCCGCCGTGTTCCACCACCACCGACACAGAGAATCTCGGATTATCTAAGGGCGCAAAGGCGACAAAGAGGGCGTGATCGCGTTCTTTCCACGGTAGGTCTTTATTTTTCACCACCCCCGTTTCGCGCTCGGCCTTAGAAATTCGGCGCACCTGCACGGTGCCAGACTTGCCCGCCATGCGATGCTCTGTCTCGGAAATTCTTGCCCGATATGCGGTGCCGCTCGGTGAATTCACCACCCGTTCCATACCCCGGCGCACCTGGGCGAGGTGTTCGGGAATAATGCCTAGCGAGTCTGCTTCAACCTTAAGGAACGGAGTCACACCCGCCTCGCGCACCTGATCTACGGTCAGACGCGGTGTGACCGCCCGCCCACCGTTCGCAATACGCGCCGTCATAATGGCGAGTTGCAAGGGGGTGGCTAAGATATAGCCCTGGCCGATGCCCGCGATCATGGTCTCACCCAACTGCCATGGGGTGCCAATGGCGCCCAGCTTCCAGTCGTTACTGGGGACCAGTCCTCCTTTTTCCCCGGGCAAATCAAGCCCCAGAGATGTACCCAATCCTAAACGCCGCGCCATGGCGCCGATGCGTTCGATGCCGGTGCGCCGCGCCACTTCATAAAAATAAACATCGCACGATTGTTCCAGCGCGCCTTGAAGATCCAACGTGCCGTGGCCGCCGCGCTTCCAACAGTGAAATTCAGAATTGCCCAGCTTCGTCGAACCCGAACAAAAGATATGCGTATCGGGCGTGACGGCACCTTTTTCCAAGGCCGCCAAGGCCACCGCCATCTTAAAGGTCGAACCCGGCGCATACTGGCCCGCGATAGCCTTATTGGTGAGAGGTGCCTTGGGGTTACTCACCAGCGATTCCCATTCCGCCTGACTGAGCCCGGTGTTGAACGCATTGGGATCAAACGACGGTGTGGAGACCAGAGCCATCACTTCGCCCGTAAACACGTCGACCACCACCACGGAAGCACTTAAATCGCCCAGGCGCTCGGTGATGTAGCGTTGCAGCTGTAAATCTATGGTCAGGCGAACCTCTGCACCCGGTTGACCTTCTTGGCGGTCAAGCTCGCGGATGACGCGGCCCAGCGCGTTGACTTCAACCTGAGACGAGCCTCCGGCACCGCGCAAGGCCAAGTCATAGACCCGCTCGACACCGGCCTTGCCGATGCGAAAGCCGGGAAGTTCCAGCAACGGATCGCCGGTCAGTTCTTTTTCCGACACCGCCGCCACATAGCCCAACACATGTGCGGTCTCAGGCCCGAAGGTGTAATTCCGGCTCTGGCCGACGTCGATTAAGATACCGGGCAGGTCCGGGCTGTTCACTTCGATGCGCGCAACTTCCGCCCACTCCAAATTTTCACGCACCGTAATCGGCACAAAGGCGCGCTTGCGCTTGACCTCGCGCCGGATACGTCGGCGTTCACCAGGGCTCAACGGCACGATCAAAGACAGTAAATTTAAAGTGTGTTCCACATCCCCGGCCTGCTCGGGAATAATCACCACGCGGTAGTTTTGCTCATTGCCGGCCATGGCACGGCCACGACGATCGATGATAGCCCCACGCGGCGGCGCCAATAGGCGAAGATTAATGCGGTTTTCGTCGGCCAGCGTCACATAGCGCGCGGACTCGATCACTTGCAGGTAATACATGCGCCCGACCAGCGCCGACAGCAATGCGCCCTGCCCCGCGCCCAGCATCAGCGCCCGGCGGGAAAAGAGTTTGTGACGTTCAGAATCCCTATGCATATCTCAACGCCCCCGGCTCACATCTGCGCCAAAACGGTGCGCTGCCAACGCACCAACAACCACGCCAACAGCGGGAACACCCCCACCGTCACCAGGTATTGAATGAACGCAGCCTCAACAGAGGTCATGGCGGCGAAGACCAAAGCGTTCAACGCCCACGTCAGCGTCACCGCGCCCGCGGCCACCATGGAAAATCCCAACCAGACAATCAGGAACGACTTACCTTGAAAAAATATCTGTTGGCTCATGACCGCCATATGCACGATGACGAATACGGCGGCGTTAACGCCGAACGGCATCCCCGAAAGTGCGTCCTGTAAAAGCCCGGCAAAAAACACCGCCGATGCAGGCAGCAAATCGGGACGGTAAATGGCCCAATGGTAAACCGCCATCAGCGGAAAAATCGGTGCGACTTCAGCAAAGCCGGGGATGTGCAATGGCACTTGGCCCAGCACCACCAAGATAAGCGTCAGCCCAAACGGCGTAAACCCACGCGCGAGAAGGTCCATACGTTGCCAGAAGGTCGGTTTCATTTCGAGATGCCTGCGCCCTCGGCAGCAAAGGTCGAATCCAAGATGCCCTTAAGCCCATAGTCGACAACACGCACGTATTCCAAACGGTCACGCTGCACATAGGGCTTCACCAAAATTTGACCGTCGCCAGCGGCTGAAACCACGCCGACGGGAATGCCGGGAGGAAACGAGCCGCCGTGTCCCGATGTCACGATGCGGTCGCCGGGATTCATCACAGCCCCCGGTGGTAAATGGATCAAGCGGGGCCGTTCAGAATTATCGCCCGCTAAAATCGCGCGGGTGCGCGTGGCCTCAAGGACCACGGGGATGCGGGAGTTCAAATCGGTGATCAGCAGCACCCGTACGGACCGCGTACCCACGCCATGAACCCGCCCCACCAAACCATCGCCGGTGATCACGGCCTGGCCCTTGGTCACGCCGTCGCGCTTACCAGCACTCACCAAAATGGAATGCACAAATGCGCCACCGGAATCTGCAATCACACGCCCGGTGACGAAACCGGGCTCTGCACCCGGAGCAAAATTCAACAGTGCCTTGAGCTGCGTATTTTCCAACGCCAGCTTACGCGCCGCCGCTTGCCATTCCATAAGGCGTTTATTCTCTGCCGCAAGCGCCGCGTTTTGCTCGCGCAGGTCGCCCAGCGCCGCAGCCTCGACCACCAGACGATCAAAGGTTGCCGCAGGGCGCGAAATGACGGCCAACACGGGGGCAACCGCGTCAGTGACATGGGCGCGCACGCGCTCCATCACCACCAGATCGGCCTTGCCCAAAAGCATAAGCGCGAACGCAGCCAGCACCAGCCCCAGATAACCGAAGCGGCTCGCCATCCCGGTTCCGGGCTGTATCAGCCCATGCAGGCCTGTATATTTACGGTTCTTCACTGCGGGATTTCCCCGTTATAACCCTTTAAACCCGGCAAATTAAAGCAGATTGCCGCAAATACTATGCACCGGGCAGGGTTAATATAGTGTGGAAAGGATCAAAACAGCAACACCCGCGCGTTAAATCGCACGGGTGTTGGGGATTTCAGGCACAGTGTCCGGGCATAATGTCCGAGCAATGCGTCTCTGACTCAGTACATTGTTGTCAGGACGTTCCGCAGCTTTTTCATTTCTTCCAGCGCACGGCCCGTACCCATAACAACACACGACAACGGGTCGTCGGCGATGGAAACCGGCAGGCCGGTGGCATGGCGCAGCACATGATCGATGTTGCCCAGCAAGGCGCCGCCGCCGGTCAGTACGATGCCCTTATCGACGATATCGGCGGCCAGTTCGGGTGCGGTATGTTCGAGGGCGACCTTCACCGCCTCTATAATGGCACCGACCGGCTCGGCCAAGCTTTCCGCAATTTGGCGTTCGGAAATGATGATTTCCTTCGGCACGCCGTTCATCAGGTCGCGGCCTTTGATTTCCATCGTGCGGCCTTCGCCTTCTTCCGGCGGACAGGCCGACCCGATGCTTTCCTTGATGCGCGCGGCCGAAGCCTCGCCAACCAGGAGATTATGATTGCGACGAATGTAGGCGATGATCGCTTCATCCATCTTATCGCCGCCAACGCGCACGCTGCGGGCGTAGACAATGCCGCCAAGACTCAGCACCGCGACTTCGGTGGTGCCGCCGCCAATGTCGACGACCATAGAACCGGTAGGCTCGGTCACCGGCAAGCCAGCACCGATAGCCGCGGCCATTGGCTCTTCAATCAAAAACACTTTGCGTGCACCGGCGCTTTCGGCGCTTTCCTGAATGGCGCGGCGTTCAACGGCGGTAGAGCCGGACGGCACGCAAACCACAACCATGGGACTGGCGAAGGAGCGGCGGTTATGAACCTTGCGGATGAAATACTTGATCATTTCTTCGGCGACTTCGAAGTCGGCAATGACGCCGTCACGCAAAGGGCGGATGGCGTGGATATCGCCGGGGGTTCGGCCCAACATTTGCTTGGCTTCGTTGCCCACGGCGAGAACCTGCTTCTTACCCTTAAATTCAGTAATGGCCACAACCGAAGGCTCGTTCAGCACGATGCCCTTGCCCTTAACGTAAACAAGGGTGTTGGCGGTGCCGAGATCGATGGCCATGTCGGCCGAGAGAAAACCGAAAAGAGACGAAAGCATTGGTGATCGAACCCCGCGAATTTAAGTCGGTTTATGCGTTTGCGACCCCCTTGTGACCGGGGGCCTTATAGAAAGAGTGCCGGAGAATCGACTCCGACACTCCCTTTATACCCAACCAGGCGGCCCTAAAGCTAGGCCGAAAGCGCCAAAAGCACAGTTTTCTTGCCTACCCTCGACTTGGACTAGATCAAGCCCACCGATTTAGGCGTCATGATCTGGTAGGCATCTGATTTTTTGATTGTGCCGACCTGGTGAACGGTCGCATCCTGCGCGAACGCATTTGCCCCGACGATGGCTTTGTTCGGCTGCACATTGAAGCCTGAAACAGCGGAAACCAAACGCGAAACCTTCATGATGTCGGTGCTCACCACCCCGGTATCGTAAGGCATCTGGTCGGGGCGCGTGCGCAAAGCCATGACGATTTCTTCCATTGCGGCATTCCCCCCGCGTTCGCCCAGGCCATTAACGGTACACTCAACCTGACGTACGCCCGCGTCGATCGCGGCCAATGAATTTGCCACCGCCATGCCCAAATCGTTATGGCAGTGCACTGAGACAACGGCCTTGTCGATGTTGGGCACCGTGTTAAACAAAAATGTGATCAAGTCGGCAAATTCATGGGGCAAGGCATACCCTACTGTGTCAGGAATGTTGACGGTCTTGGCACCGCAATCGATTGCGGCTTCAACACAGCGCGCCAAAAAATCGCGATCCGAACGCGAAGCGTCCTCTGCCGACCATTCCACATCATCGGTGAGGTTACGCGCATACGTCACGCTTTCCTTGATTCGTTGGACGAGATGCTCCCGATCCATCTGCAGTTTATACTTCATGTGCAGATCGCTGGTGGCGATAACGATGTGTATACGCCCCTTTTTTGCGGGTTCAATGGCTTCGGCACAACGCTCGATATCGATTTTAACCGCACGGGCCAGACCGCAAACGGTAGACGTTTTGATCTGTTTGGCCACCTCGTGCACTGCTTCAAAATCGCCGTTGGAAGAAATGGGGAAGCCGGCCTCGATTACATCGACGCCCATGCCTTCCAAAACGGTGGCGACGCGCAGTTTGTCATCCAAGCTCATGGACGCGCCCGGCGCTTGTTCGCCGTCACGCAAGGTCGTATCGAAAACGATGACGCGGTTCGTATCTGTACTCATGAAACTTATCCCTTAGCTATGATCTTAGACATGCGTCGCCCCAAAGGGGGAAACGCCCTGAAATTCGCACGCACCCCCAAACACCACCGGCCAACAGGCCGTAGGTATCAGGGGCACCTAAGGAGCAGGTTTGCTTTCAGGAGAACAAAGGCGCGCAATACCACCCGTGACCGCACGGCAGTCCCGTCAGTGGTTTCAAAGGGAGCGATAAACGCCATCATACGCATGCCTTCGACAGTCATCCAGAAAAGCAGTGGCTTGAGAAATTCCCGAACTCACCGTCTTCCAGTTTGACTTCCCTTATGGCTAGGCCGAAAGCGCGCTGGGCGCTGTTTTTTCGCGTTTTACCAGCAGCTTGTTCAAAGCGTTAATGTAAGCTTTGACGCTGGCGACCATGGTATCCGTGTCCGCCGCCTGTCCATTTACGGTCCGCCCGTCCTCTTCCAGGCGCACGGTAACTTCGGCTTGCGCGTCGGTACCATGGGTCACGGCATGCACCTGATAGAGTTGCAAACGCGCGGAGTGCGGAAACAATTCCTTCACCCCATTGAACGCCGCGTCAACCGGTCCATCGCCCGTGGATTTGCACGATTTCACATCACCGTCGATTTCCAACTGCAATTCAGACTTGGGCGGTTGATGCTTGGTGCCGCACATGATTTCTAAAGACACCAGTTGCAAGCGGCTGTTGGCGCTTACGACTTGGTCGTCGACCAGGGCCAGGATGTCTTCGTCGAACACGTCCTTTTTCTTATCGGCCAGGTCCTTAAAGGCTTTAAACGCGACTTCAATCGCGTTGTCGCCCAGGTCATAGCCCAAATCATGCAACTTGTCCTTAAAGGCATGACGCCCCGAATGCTTGCCCAAAACCAGCTTGGACTCACTCAAGCCCACCGATTCAGGGGTCATGATTTCATACGTCCCGGCGTGCTTCAGCATGCCGTCCTGGTGAATGCCGCTTTCATGGGCAAAGGCGTTCTTGCCCACAATCGCCTTGTTCGGCTGGACCGTAAATCCGGTGATGGACGACACCAAGCGCGACGCCTTCATAATGTTTTCGGTCGCAACCCCGGTGTGATACGGCATCAAGTCCTGGCGGGTTCTCATCGCCATGACGATTTCTTCCAACGCCGCGTTCCCGGCCCGTTCGCCCAAGCCGTTGATGGTGCATTCCACCTGACGCGCGCCCGCATCCACGGCGGCCAGGGAATTGCCCACCGCCAGCCCCAAATCGTTGTGACAATGCACCGAGATGATCGCCTTGTCGATGTTGGGAACCGTGTTGAACAAGAACCCGATCAGGTCGGAAAACTCGTGCGGCATGGCATAGCCCACGGTGTCGGGAATATTGATGGTGGTGGCCCCCGACGCGATGGCCGCTTCGACGCACCGCGCCAGGAAGTCACGCTCCGTGCGCGAGCCGTCTTCCGCCGACCATTCCACGTCATCGGTAAAATTACGCGCAAAGGCGACACTTTCTTTGACCTTTTCGAACACCTTTTCCGGCTCCATCTGCAACTTGTATTTCATGTGCAGGGGGCTGGTGGAGATAAAGGTGTGGATGCGCGAGCGCTCCGCCGGTTTAATGGCCTCGGCACAGCGTTCGATGTCGCCCTTGGTGGCGCGGGCCAAACCGCACACGGTGGCGTTTTTCACCACCTTGGCGATTTCATTGACCGCTTCGAAGTCGCCTTCGGAAGCAATGGGGAAACCGGCCTCAATAACATCCACGCCCATGCCTTCCAGAACACCGGCAATGCGCAGCTTTTCTTCCAGGTCCATGGACGCGCCCGGCGACTGCTCGCCGTCACGCAAGGTGGTGTCAAAAATAATGACGCGGTTTTTATCAATAATGCTCATGGGCTTAGTCCTTCAGGTACAATCTCAGGTTCGCGCGCGTGCGCGGCGGTTTCGCTTATCCCCCAAACACCATCGGCAGTTTCAAAGCCGTAGGCGTCAGGGGAGCCTAAGAAGGAGGGTCCCGTTCAGGGCTAACAGGGGCAACAGAGTAGCGGTCAAAGCAGCGGTGAGGCCAAACAGCAGTGCCAGCGCCTGAAACGAGGCGCTGTCGTAAGCTTTAACCGTGGCGGCCTTTGCCGTCATAAATGTCACCTTTTGCTCAAATTGCAGCCCAGTTGTCTGAGTCTTGAGATTAAACCCGTCGTCGGCCCCGCCGTCAACAGGTTTTGCCCCTTTTATATGGGGTGCTTAAGTCCATTTGCCATTTTTAACACTCTAAGCTTATACATATCCATCTTAATCTCGCGGCGGAGGACACGACATTATGCGCAAGAAACTTGGTGGCCTGGTGATAATCGCGGCACTCATTGGCCTGGGCGTGCACCTGCACAATACCCATGGCACACTAGAACCCTGCGCCATGTTACAGAGCGAAGTGAAAATCCGCCTGATGGACGGACGCGTTGAGACGCTGAGCGACGTTCCAAAATTGCTCGTCAACTCGGGCGACCAGCTTTGGTGCGCCAAGGAATTCGCCGTCATTCTTTTGCCCTAAGCCCCGCCGCCCTTACCCAAGAGTGTGCAGCACGACAAGCTATGGTATATTTTAGCAATGACCGAGACGAACACCGCCAAGCAATACGCCGCCCTGTCGCGCCAAGTGGTGCAGCTCTATGAGTACATGGAGCGCATCAAAACTGAGATCGCGTCGGTCAAGCACCCCGGTGCCGAGGACGATCACTTTAATAAAGTGGCGGACCAACTGAACGCCATCGTCAAAGCGACCGAGGTCGCGACCAACACAATTATGGAAGCGGCCGAAGCGACTTCGACAATCGCCGAAGAACTCAAGGGCGATTTGAGCACCGAGGAAAGAACTCAACGCCTCAACCAGATCATTGCCAATTCTAATTCAGTGTTCGAGGCCTGCACCTTCCAGGACATCACCGGTCAGCGCATCTCTAAAATCGTCACCACCATGAACCTGCTCGAAGGTGCCCTAAGCTCGCTTGTTGTGATCATCGGCAAGGAAAGCATCGCCGCCCTGCCGGTACACAGGACCAAGAAGAGCAAGGACGGAGACGCCCCCCTGGACGGCCCCGCCCTAGACGGCGAAGAAAGCGTCAGCCAGGCTGATATTGACGCGATGTTTGATTGATAACCCTAACCCACGTTATGCATCGATCAATTCTTGCACCGCGCGATACCCCTGCATCACGCCAACGTCGAGCCAGGAATTTGCCCCGGAATCGGAATTGGCGATGGCGATGCGGCCAAACTTCTGGCGCGCCACAAGGTGCGGGCCATCTTCCAAGGTCATGCCTTTGTCGAACAGATTGAAATAGGTATAGCTATAGCCATGCGACCAGCGGTTCAGGGTTATGCTTTCAATATCGCGACCGGCGTCAAAGCCGTTCGCCCCATACATGCCGTTCAGTTGCTGTTTGATCTCGGCCTCGAAATCCGAGAACTCCATCGATAACAACTCGCCCCGGCCCTCCCGGAACTGATCTTTAGGCTCCATACCAAGCTCGTCGGGCACGGGTACGCGGATCATCGTTATCGGCATGGGCTCGTTTGCGTCTTCCGTGGCCTCGTATCCGCCCATGTTGACCGGGTATTCGCATTGGGTTAAGTGGAAAAAACTGGTCGGGCAATAGGCGGCACCGATCTCTGATGTCTTGATCGCTTGCCAATTTTTGACCATCACATTGGCAAAGACATAAGGGATTTTCACATTGCCCGACAGGGCCTCTTTCTGTGGCTCAGGCAGGTCACGGCAGACATGCGGAACAATCATATTCCAGCACGCCATAACCACGTTCGACGCGCGCACCCGGCGCGGCGTACCGTCAAAGATATAGGTCACGGCGACCTTTTCAGCCTCACCCACCGGGCCGTCGTGCTTCACCTCAATAGCTGTGGAACTGAGGCGGATACGGGTGTCGTTTTCAGGATCGTCCAAGACGCTGTAATCAAACTCGGCCATGACCAGATCAGCCGCAGATTCAGGCTCCGGCACGGCGGGGGCAATCTCGGGAATCATGGCGTGAACGATGGTGCGGCAAAAACCTGCGTTGCCATCCGGAAAATGATGGGCATAACCCGGATCACCCGGCTCATCGTCGACAATCATGCCGTATTTTTTACCCAGCTTAACGGTGCCCGGCATTTGCCCGTCAATGGCTTCGCTCAATGACAAAACGTCTGCGCCAACGCCATTTTCATCGGTCGGGAGCTTACGCAAAAATTTGAATGTATCCGGGTGACGAATGCCCCAAAATTCGCGCAGAAACTTGTCATAGGGAAAGCTATCGTAATTGGGATCTTTCTCATCGAATGCACGGATGACCGAGGATGAGTTTGATTCAGAATACAGCTTGGCCAACTCCGTCTTGGCATTTTCGGCCAGGGGCATGGCGGCGAAAATTGCCTCATAATCCTTTGAACCCTCGCCCAACCCCGGCATCACCGGTGCCAGCCCACCAAGGTCGGCGGCCACCGTATAATCGCTACCCCAGGTTTTGGCATCCAAGTACACGCCACCCTTGAGACCATGGCGCTTAAACCAACTGTGGTCATAATATTCAGTTTCAAATTTTTCAAGATCAATACCCAAATCGTCCAGCAAGTCCCACATTTCGTCTGGCCAATTGGCAACGTTGTCAAAGCCCTGAGACCCGCCATAGGTCATGCGCATTTTGCCGCCGCTTTCAAATTCATTGCGTTTGGCATGGCCGCCGAAATCGTCATGATTATCAAGAATGAGAACCTTGGCTTCCCCATCGTTGGCTTGTTGAAAGAAGTACGCTGCGGCCAGGCCACTTGCCCCGCCGCCGACCACAACCAAGTCATACTCTTCACCGGTTTCAGCCACGCCGCCCCAATCTTCACGACCTTCGCGGGCCAATTCATGGGCGCGTTCAAATGAACCGTCATGACTGCCGCGCATGCCGGTCCACTTGGGCGGATAATATGCGGCCCCCTTCGCCACCACGGCCCCTTCGGCTTCCGCGGCTTGGGCCATCGTCATCAGGTCACCGCCCAGCATGAGCGCCCCTGTGCCAATTAAAGTGCCATTGAGAAAATCGCGCCGCGTGATGCTGTTACGAGCCATACGCCCCCCAAACGAATTGATCCAATGAAGAGCTTGTTAAGCCCCCAAAATTTGCGCCACCACGTCTCTGTGCTGGCCCCGGGTGCGGTGCTCAAACAGATACACCCCTTGCCATGTTCCCAACACCGGGCGACCGTCCGCCACCGGAATGGACAGCGACACGTCGGTGAGGCTGGAGCGGATATGCGCGGGCATGTCGTCGGGGCCTTCGCTTGAGTGCAGATACAGCGACGAGTCTTCGCGCACCAATTGTTTGAAGAACGTCTGGATATCCCCCAGCACGTCGGAATCGGCATTTTCCTGTATCGTCAAACTGGCCGAGGTATGGCGACAGAACACCGTCAACAAACCGCGCTCAACGCCCGACTTGTGCACAAATGCGTTCAGCTCAGCGGTGAAGTCGTACAGGCCCTGGCCGTGGGTGGTGATGGTGAGCGTCGTCAAATCTTGTTTCATGTGCGTCACGCCCCATAGCGATGCAAGTCGCGGCCATGGGTCGAGAGCCACGCCTTGGCCTCCTCCATGCGGTCCGTGAGGCTTTCGGTCAGCGCCCAAAAATCAGCACCATGGTTGTGGTGCGCCAAGTGTGCGACCTCGTGTGCGACCACGTAATCGAGCACGAACGCGGGCGCCAGCACCAACCGCCAACTGAAATTCAACTGCCCCTGCACCCCGCACGAGCCCCAGCGCGAGCGGGTGTCGCGCACGGTGATGCGGGCAATACGCTGGTCAATCTGCCCGGCCTTGGCATGGGCGCGGGTGGTGATTTCTGTGCGGGCCTGGGCCTTCAGCCAATCGGCCAAGCGTCGCGCCAAGTGTTCGGGGCGACCGGAGACAACGATCTCCATGTCTGCGCACACCACCCCACGCCCACCCGGATTATGGCGCACGGTATGGCGTTCACCCAGAAATGGCAGTTCAACGCCGGGGGCAAAGACCAAAGGTTCGACGCGCCGTTTCAATTGCGCCGCAATCCATGCCGCTTTGCGCCGCGCCAAATCGATGCCGTCACGAATAGGCGTGCGTGCTGGGATGGTCACCATGGCACCGCCGGTGTCTTCGTCGATACGCAAGATTAAGTTCCGCGCCCGGGCATGACGGCGCACGCGCAACGGCACCGCATGCCCGTATAAATCCAATGTGTGATGCGAATCGGCCATGCTCGAATTATCTCACAAAGGGCCTTAATCGGACATTGAAGTCGAAGGCTAAGCCTATCGCGGCCAATCGACGATATGGTCTTCTAGGTCGCCCGCGTCGTGCTCCGCCACCGCCCGGCCTTTAACGGAAATGCCCGCCTTCATGGCGCTGAGGGGATCGCCGGTGATCAGCGGGTGCCACGCGGGCAAAGGTTTTCCTTCGGCCAACAAGCGATACGCACAGGTGCTGGGCATCCACTTTAGCTCGGCGACATTGTGCTGCGTCAACGCCACACAGTCGGGCATATAACGCTGGCGCTCGGCGTAATTGGCGCAGCGGCATGTCTCTAAGTTCAGCATGGCGCAAGCCACCTCGGTATAGCTGATTTCATCGGTCTCGGTATCTTGCAGCTTTTCCAGGCAGCAGCGCGCACAGCCGTCGCACAGGCTTTCCCATTCTTCAGGGGTCATATCAGCCAGTGCTTTTTCGGTCCAAAAGGGCATGGTTTTAAGTTTTCGTTTCGCGGTCAATCAGGTGCACGAACGAGCCAAAAACGTTGCCGTTGACCTGGCCGGTCTTGCCCAGCTTATTGCCCTCGGCATCTTGAGTTTCGAACAGGTTGCCGCCCGGGCCTTCGCTGGTGATGGTGGCATAGTGAAATTCATGGCCACGCAATTTTTCGTGAACACTTCCCAACGGCGTTTCGGCGGTCAGCACCAAACGACGATAGCCCAAATGCAGTTTGCGCTTTTCGAAGCTGGTCCCCAACGGCAACAGCCCCGCCATAGCGTGAGACGTGCCGTCGGCGTCTTTCATGCCCCGACCCAGCACCATGTAGCCACCGCATTCGCCATAGACGGTTTTACCGTCTTTGGCCGCTTGGCGCAGCCCTTTCAAAAAGCGGTCCGCGCTGGCGATACGGTATGCATGCAGTTCCGGGTAACCGCCGGGCAGGAATACTGCGTCGGCATCGGCGCTGGGGGCCTGGTCGTCCAGCGGCGAAAAGAAGCTGATCTCGACACCTTGGTTGCGCCACCCTTGCAACACCATCGGGTACGCAAAGGCAAACGCTTCATCGCGAGCCACGGCGATGCGTTGGCCCAAGGGACGTAGCGGCTTAACCTCGCCCTTGGCCGTCCAAGCTTTGGCCAAATTCCGTAACGCCGCCATATCCACGTGACGCTCAACACAGCGCCCGGCACGCCCAATGATGGTGCTTAAGCCTTCGTGCTCTGCCGCCTGAATCAGGCCCAAGTGGCGCGACGGCAATTCAAGCCCCGGCTCCCACGGGATCATACCCAACACCGGGACGTCCGGCAGGGTGCGCTCCATCGCCTGACGAATCACGCGCTGGTGCTTTTCACTGCCGACGCGATTAAAGATGACGCCCGCAATGTTGACGTCATCGCGATAGCGATCAAAACCCAGCACTTGCGCCGCCGCCGAGGCTCCTTGCGCGCGAGAATCCACCACCAAGACTAAAGGCCACCCGGTCATCATAGCGATGTCTGCCGTTGAGCCCTGGTCCACGGTGGCACCGTCGAACAGGCCCATCACCCCTTCGACCACCACCAAGTCCGCATCCGCGCCCGCTTCAAACGCGGCACCAACCAGGGTATCCTTGCGCATGGCCCAGGGATCTAAGTTAAAGCAATCGCGTTCGGTGGCGCGGGCATGAAAGGCGGGATCAATGTAATCCGGCCCGGCCTTCATCGACGCCACCGAGACGCCGCTGCGTTTTAACGCCGACAAAACACCAAGGGTCACCACCGTCTTGCCACTGCCCGACGACGGTGCCGCTATGATCAAGCCCTTAATGTTTACGCTGCGCACCATGCCCCTGCCTTATTCACCTGGGTTAGAGAATTTCCGCGAGCTTTTTCGCCATCTCAGCCGCCGGCGTGGCATGGCTAAACGACGTAATATAGGCACCGTCTGGCCCCATCAGGTAAGTGCGCGAACTGTGATCCACGGTATAGGTGCCACTGCCGTCGTCACCCGTTTTCGCAAAATAGGCCTTATAGGCTTTAACCACCGCCTTAACCTCGACCAGTGAGCCGGTGAGTCCCACCAGCTTGTCGTGGAAATTTGGCACATAAGACGCCATCATTTCGGCGGTATCGCGTTCCGGGTCCACGGTGATAAAGATCGGCACCACGTTGTCGAGTTGCTGTGCATCCAACTGGCCCAGGGCATCGCCAATGATACTCAACGATGTCGGACACACGTCGGGGCAGAAGGTATAGCCGAAGTAAACCAGCATATACTTGCCCGCATAGTCCTTGTCCGTGACCCGTTTGCCGGTGTGATCGGTCAACGTGAACGGCCCGCCGATAAAGACCGGCGGCTTGTCGTCGGTGAGTAAGCCGCGACCAGCAATAACGCCAACAACAACGACAACGGCGATAAGCGCGATAAATACAATACGGGGCATGAAACAGTCCTAGAAGCTGTGGCAGATACGTGATGTGCCGACAATACGGCCCCCGGGCCAGCGGGGCAAGCCTGCATCAAGCCCCTTTTCACGCGCGGGTACACGACCTAAAGTGCCGCCATGAGTAAGACTGTACCCTCCAGAAAGCCGCTGGACCGGCCCCTTAAAAAGGGCTGGACCACGGGTGCGTGCGCGGCGGCAGCGGCGGCGGCGGCATGGCGGGCCTTGGAAACCGGGGTTTTCGAGAAAACGATGAGTATCTGCCTGCCGCGTGGAGACACCCCCACATTTACCTTAGCCACCCAGGTTATCAGCACCGGATTTGCCTGTGCGGGCGTGATCAAAGACGCGGGCGACGACCCAGACGTCACCCACGGCCTGGAAATTATAGCCGACGTGCAAAAAGGTCGCCCAGGGAAAGGCATTACCTTTGCCGCCGGTGAAGGCGTGGGTACGGTCACGTTAAAGGGCCTGCCGCTTGCCGTGGGCGAGCCCGCCATTAACCCAGGCCCGCGCGGACAGATCACCGACGCCATCAATGGGGCGGCGAGCGCCTTGGGCCTGCCCGCACCCGATGTGCGCGTCACCATTTCCATTCCCGGCGGGCGCGAGGTGGCGAAAAAGACCATGAACGGACGCCTTGGCATCGAAGGCGGCCTGTCTGTTTTGGGCACCACCGGCATCGTCGTCCCCTATTCGTGTTCCAGTTGGATTCACGCCATCCACCGCGGCGTTGATGTGTCCCGCGCACAAAACCTTAACCATGTGCTGGCCGCGACCGGGCGCACCTCCGAACACGCTGCCAACGCGGAACTGAATATGAACCCAGCCGCCCTCATTGACATGGGCGATTTCGCCGGCGGATTGCTCAAGTACCTACGCGCCCACCCGGTGGCGCACCTCACCATCGCTGGGGGCTTTGCCAAGCTGACGAAGCTGTCCCAGGGTGCCATGGATTTGCACTCCGCACGCTCGGCCGTCGATTTTGACCATTTGGCCGACCTGCTGGCGCGTTCAGGGGTTGATCGCGACACCGTTAACCAAGCCCGCACCGCCAACACCGCCCAGCACGTGCTGGAACTGGCGGGCGAAAGTGCGCCGGAATTGGCTCACCTGATTGCCCGCCAAGCCCGCGAGGTGGCGCTGGCGACGTTGGCTGGCGGCACCGAAGTGACCGTGTGGGTCTATGACAGAAGCGGCCAGCGGGTGGGCACCAGCACATGAGCAAGCTGTTGATCCTGGGCGGAACTCAGGAAGGCCGCGCCCTAGCCGAGGCCATCGCCCGCGCCCAGCCTGACCTGCACCTCATCACGTCTTTGGCCGGGGCGACCACCAAGACCCCCGATCTTCCAGGGGACGTGCGCGTCGGTGGTTTTGGCGGTGTGACCGGGCTGGTGGATTACCTCAAACGCGAAGCCATAGATCGGGTGATCGACGCCACCCACCCGTTTGCCGACACCATGACTGCGCACGCGGTGCAAGCGTGCGCCGAGGCTCACGTACCCTACTTGCGCCTGGACCGTCCCGCGTGGGACCTGCCCGATACCGACGTGGTGTTTGTGCCCGACGCCATTGAGGCCGCGCGTCTGGTGGCGCGCACGTCCAGCTCGGCGTTCCTCACCATCGGACGCAAAGATTTGGCCGCGTTTCACAGTTTGGGAAAAGTGAAAGTGTTGGTCCGCGCCATCGAACAGCCGGACTTAGAATTGGATAACGCCACCTACATCACTGCCCGCCCGCCGTTCACCCTGAAAGGCGAAGCCGCATTGATGCAGGCGCACGCCATCGACACCTTGGTCACCAAAGCCAGCGGCGGCACCGCCACGCGGGCCAAGTTAGACGCCGCCGCCCAAGTCGGTGCGCGCATCGTCCTGCTGCGCCGCCCACCGCCGCCGGATGCGGAGCGGGTGTTGAGTGTTGAGGATGCGGTGAAGTGGATCACACGGCAACCCTAGGCATGTTCAGCTGTCCGCTTTGAAGCGCTGAGCGGACGTGCTATTTTTAGAATTGCGGGACTAATTCAGACCGCACCTTTGCAAATCAGTCATATCGAAGCGGCAGCCCCGGGGCACAACCGTCACCGGGATTCCTTCAAGATTTTCCGAACGGTATCCGTCAGTTTGACCATCTTGAACGGCTTGGTGATATAGCCTTCGAATCCTTCCGCCATCGCCGCGTCGATGTTAGACCCAATCGCGTCGGCGCTAATAGCCAGCACCGGAATGTGCGCTGTCTCTCCGCTCTGCTTGAGTTGACGAAGCGCTTCAGTGCCGCTCATCCCGGGCAAGTGGATGTCCATCAGAATCAAGTCCGGATGGTCGGCCCGCGCCATGGCGAGGCCGATTTCGGCGTTTGACGCGACTCGCAAGTCGACGTTACCCAGGCTTCTCATGACGCTTTCCATCAACTCAATGTTGGAAGGGTCGTCCTCGATATACAGAACCGGGCGCGGCCCCGTCGGCAGCGACGTTTCGGCGTCGACACCGTGGCCAGCGGGTTTGGCCTTCACTGCGGGCGCTTTCGCAGGGAGCTTTCCGGCAATTGGAAACTCCACCCAGAAGGCGCTGCCACTGCCGACTTCGCTTTCAAAGCCGATGCGGCCCTGCATCCGTTCAGTCAGTTCTTTGGTGATGCTAAGGCCGATGCCGGTGCCTTCGATGGTGCCGGATTCGTGTCCCATGCGGTCGAACGGGTTGAATAGGCGGTCCTGCATGTCCTTCGGGATTCCGCCGCCTGTGTCTGTGACGCTGAAGCGCACCATGCCGTCTTCCGACAGCTCGATGGCGAGGCTCACGGATCCGCCCGCCCGATTGTACTTGACGGCATTGGACAGGAGGTTAAGCAGGACCTGCTTGAAGCGGGTGCCATCGACGTCAACCGCGGGCATATCCCCGGCCATCTCCGACCATGTAAGCATCACGTCACACTTCGCGGCCAAGGGCTCGGTCATCTTGATGCACTGGCGGACGATTGGTGCGGCGTTGGTGGGAACGATATCGAGCTTGATTTCACCGACTTCGATGCAGGCCAGATTCAATACATCATCGATCAGTTCCAGCAGATGCTCACCACCCCTGAGGATTTGCCCCACCGCTTCAACCTGATTGTCATCCAAAGCATCCTTTTTCAAGTACAGCAGCTGTCCGAAACCGAGGATTGCATTGAGCGGTGTGCGCAATTCGTGGCTTACGGAAGAGAGGAATTTACTCTTCGCCTCGTTGGCCGATTGCGCCGTATTCAGTGCCTCGCGCAACCGGTTCTCGCTAACGGCGAGCGATTGAGCCATGTTCTTGACGGACCGCGCCAATTCGCCCAGTTCGTCGTTGCGCCGCGTGGAGCCGTTGGAGAAGTCGACGTCATAGCGGCCCCGCCCGATGTCCTTCATTGATCCGGTCAGCGTGATGATCGTGCGGGTCACCCCCTTGAAGAGCAACACCCCGGCCAAGACCCCCGCCACGACCAAACCCATCGTCAACAGCAGGATCGATTGCACCAGGTTGCTGGCTTCACTGTCGGTAATCTTTGTCAGTTCGTCTTCGATTTGCGCCGAGGTGTTTTGAATGGCCGTCAGCGAAACGCCGATGCGCACGCCGCCCAGGATCTTGGTACCGGACATGACCGGCACGGTGGTGTGCAGGATGGGGCCTCTGGTGGCGGATACGAGACGCTGTTCGTTCAAGGCCTCGTGGAGTTGCGGGTCGTCAAGAACATCGCCGAAGGCCTCGAGGGTTTCCGTGCCATCATGAATGATGCGCCCCGATGGGTCGAAGATATAGATGTAGATGATCCCCTTTTGCTCCAGCGCGGTGGTGGCGAAGTTGTTGACGACCTCGAATTCGTTGAAATATAGGGGATTGACCAACTGCTCGGCGATCAGTTGCACCATCGCTTCGTTTTGCCGGATTTCTTCTTTGGTCAGGGCCTCGGAGGCGATGTCCCGGCTGGCTTTTTCCATGTCACGAAAGGATTCACGGGTCGAAAGCCAATACACGCTCACGATCGCGGCGGCGAACGCGGTCAGGAGCAGCGTCAGGATCAATATGAAGCGCGCACGAAGGCGGAGCGTCATCGGTTCAATCCACCCTGGTCATTTCAGCATTTCCGACAGCTGGCGGATGTTGGTAAGACTTTTCGCCATTTCGTCGCCTTCGAGCCGGTCGTATTGCTTCACCTTGTTGTAGACGTCGAGAATTTTGCGGCCCACGTCGTCATCGGCCATGGCCATCAGGGTTGCTGCGATGCGCGCTTTGACCGCTTCGGGCAAATCGCCGCGCACTGAAAACACCGAGCGCAAAATGGGCACGCCTTCATGGATGATCTTGAGGTTGTCCGTGACCATCCGGTTGTCCTGGTAGTCTTGCCAATTAAGGTCGCTGAACGCGCCTGCGTCTGCGATCCCGCGCGCGACCCACATCAACTGGGTCATTTCGTCACTGGTGAAGGCGTAGCCGACCTTATCGGCGGGCGGCTTTCGGTCAATGGCGGTGAGTTCGACCGGCACCAGCCCGGCTTGCCTTAAGGTGGCGAACGGCACCAGGAAGGCGCTGGTCGAACCCGGGTCCTCAAACGCAACCCGCTTGTCCTTCAAGTCGGCGAGGGTTTCGACGTCGCCGTCCTTGGCGGCAAAGAACACGGTCTTGTACGACGCCACCCCCTTCTTCCACTCTCGAAGCAGCGCCTGTGCACCGGCTTCATCAATCAGGCGCACCGTGGAGAAGGCGGTTTCGGAGATCGCGTCGACTTTGCCCTCGTGCATGAGGCGGATCATCTCGTCAATGCTCTTGACCATCACGACCTCCATGGACGTATATCCCAGGTCTTTGAGGTGGCTCATGATGTATGCCCCCATCTCTTCCAAGGCGGCATGGTGCTTTTTGGGATTCTCCGTGATCCGCCCGATAACAAAAACGCTATCTTTGGAAATGCCCGCTGCATCGACCGGGGCGGGGTTGACGGAAAGCGCCATAAAAACGACAACGGTGCAGGCGAACACGGATAGGAGAAAGTTTAGTTTCTTCATGATTTCACCATTTGGAATGAAGGATTGTGGCACGTAGAAAGCCTCGCGCGTGTCTGGGGTTCGTCGGCAGTTCGTTGGGTGAATACAATGATAACCGTTAAATCATAATCTCGAAAGCCACGAATGGCGTATTTCAACTGAGCTGGCATCTATTCGGTGCTTTGACGGCGAACATCTTTGCCGTCCGCTACCGGCTGCGGCGGTTGAAAAACTCTGCCCAAATCCCGTTCTCGATGTCTGCTTTTATCAGCAAAATTTAGGGCGTCGCGGACTCGCGCAACACATGTGAATGCCCGGCGTCGTAGAGCTTTGAATCGGTGAAATCGGTGTCGCCCAAGGCGCGACCGACCAAGATCAGCGCGGTACGGGTGAAGCCTGCGGCTTTGACCTTGGCGCGGATGTCGCTCAGGGTTCCCAGCACGTAGGCTTCGTCGGGCCAGCTGGCGCGAAACACCACCGCCACCGGGCAGTCTTCGCCGTAGTGGGGGCTGAGTTCGCTCACCACCTTTTTCAAATTATTGACCGACAGATGCACCGCCAGCGTGGAGCCGGTACGGGCAAAGTTATCCAAGGTTTCGCCCGGCGGCATAGCGGTGGCCTTGACCGAGGTGCGCGTCAACACAATGGACTGCGCAATATCGGGCAACGTCAGCTCACGCTTGAGCAACGCCGCAGCGGCGGCGAACGCAGGTACGCCCGGCGTCACGTCGTAATCGATACCACGTGCGTCTAGGCGCCGCATCTGTTCGGCGATAGCCCCATAGATGCTGGGATCGCCCGAATGCACCCGCGCCACGTCCAAGCCCTTGGCGTGGGCGGCTTCAATCTCGGCGATGATTTCGTCTAGGTGCAGCGGGGCGGTGTCGACTACATGCGCATCCTTCGACGCCTCACCTACGATTTCCACCGGCACCAGTGATCCCGCATAGAGCACCACGGGGCAGGTCTGAATGAATTTCAAGGCGCGCACGGTGATCAAGTCGGCCGCACCCGGGCCTGCGCCGATGAAGTGAACGGTCATGTTGTATCTCCCATTTTCTTTGAATAACCGCGCGGCGTATAGACCCAGGTCTTTTGCCCGCGTTCGATTTTACGCATGTCCTCGCCGCCGACCATCACCAGCGTCAACATGTCGGCATGATCGGGGGTCAATTCGGCCAAGGTGATGACGCGAATGTCTTCGTCCGGGCGACCCAATTGGCGCGCCAAGACGACGGGGGTATCGGGCTTTCTATGGTCCAACAAGATGTCGCGCGCGGTGGCCAGTTGGGTGCGGCGACGCTTGGACACCGGGTTGTAAAACGACACGGTGAAGCCGCCCACCGCCGCCGCCTTCAAGCGCCGCTCGATAACCTCCCACGGCGTCAGCAGATCGGACAGCGAGATGAGGCAGAAGTCATGGCCCACGGGGGCGCCGACGCGCGCCGCGGCGGCTTGGAAAGCACTGATGCCCGGCTCCACCTGTATGTACAGGCGGTTCCAGTCGGCGCGATTTTCCCTGTCCAGCAACTCAAACGCCAGCGCCGCCATGGCGTAAATGCCGACATCGCCGGAACTGATCAGCGCCACGTCTTTGCCCTCTGCCGCCAACTCCAAGGAATGACGCACCCGCGCCTCTTCTTGCGCCAAGTTGGACGTATGGTGCTGTTTGTCTTTGATCAGGTCTTGCACCAGGTCTAAGTAAAAGCCGTAGCCCACCACGTCGGTGACGGAACTCAAGATGCGCGTGACCTCGGGCGTACGCCATGCGGGTGTGCCGGGACCGATGCCGACGATAAACAGCCGCCCGCGGCCTTTGCCGACCGTCGCCGCATTGATATCCGACGGGCTAAGCCCCACCGCACAGGTGGCGCGTTTGGATTTGTGCTTCTCGATGATCAATTCACCGTCCGTGCCGACCACGGCCAGCGCCGCGCCTTCGGAAACGCCGGGGCAGCCGACTTCGGCCTTCACCACCTCGGACGGGTTTTTTAAGCGCCCGGCTTGGGCGTCCAGTTCGGCGGCGGTAAAGAAACGTGCAGGCACGCCGAGGCTGCTTGCCAGATCAAGAACCGCACCCTCATCGGATTTCACGTCAATGGACGCCACGCAGGCAATGCTGTCTTTTGCCAGTCCCGCATCGGCCAATGTTTGGTCGACCAAATCCGCCAACTCGGCCGCAGAACAGCCGCGCTCACAGCCCACGCCCAGGCTTAAGGTGGGCGGGTGCAGCACCAAGGTTTCCCCCGGCACATCGATATGGCGGTGGGTCACCACCACGTCGTCGCCGTCAGCAAAACTTGTCAGCCAGCCCGCATCGCCGCTTTCAGCGCGCAAGCCCGCTTGATTGCCCGACAGCAGCTTTGCCGCCACGGCCTTCGCATTGCCTGCATTCGCCACCGTCCATCCGGCGGGCGGTTCGTCCAGGGCCATACCCAGTGCGCTATCGCCCGCCGTGGTGATGGCGGCGAAACCTTTGGTCACTTGGGCTATGGCGTGCGCCAGGCGGTTCGCCCCGCCGTGTCCGCCCAGCAGCGGCACGCAGAACCCACCATCCGGCGACAGCACCACTATCGGCGGCTCGCTGCGCTTATCGGCCAGCAGTGGGGCCAGTGCACGCACGACAATGCCGGATGCCATGACGGCGGCGATGGGCGTGCCGGCGTTAAACAGGTCGCGTAACGTACCCGCAGTATCATCAAACAGGTGGTCCACCGAAGTCTCGACCCGGCCCTTCAAACCGTACAATACGGCACCGGGCAAGCTGGCTTTTAGGCTCAGGCCTAAGTCCAACCCGGCGGCGTTGAGGCACACGATGGCGACGCCTTCGGGGGCTTGGATGGTGACGACACGGGCTGGCACCAGCACTTGGGCGAAGTACGCCGCCTCGCCGTCAAAATCCTTGAGGCCTAAGACGCGCTCGTCATCCCAGGTGGCTTTTTCCACCAACACGGCGCCGTCCAGACGGCCCAAGCGTTTCAACAGGGACTTCACCCGCCCCACATGGCGGCCCAATTTCAAAATGGCGAAAGACGTGTTACCGTCCGACAGCCGCGCCGCCAAGGCACCGTCGCTTAAAGTCGCGGGCAAGGCTTGAAACGTTTCATCGCCGCGCACCAAGCCAACGCCAGCGGTGGCCGCGGCGGCGCTGACCGACGTGACACCGGGAATGATATGGGTCTCATAGTCGCGGCCTAAGCGGTCATGCACGTATTGGAACGAGCCATAGAAGAGGGCATCGCCCTCGCACACAAAGGCCACGTCGCGCCCGGCATCTAGGTGCGCCGTCAGTTCAGGCAGGGCCGCGTCATAGGCCGCACGTCGCATGTCTTCGTCCGCCACCATGGGCACGGGGATCGCCAGCTCGACCACGTCCTCTTTCAGCACGCCGCGCACCATTTCAATGGCGATGCCGGGCTTGCCCGTGGCGTGCATATGCGCTACGACCGGGGCGGTCAGCAAGGCGTCCATCGCCTTTACCGTGACTAAGTCTATATCGCCGGGGCCGATGCCAATGCCGATGAGTTTACCGCTCATGAATGTGTCTCCACTGGCTTTACGCCTAAATATTGGGTGATGGGGGCTTTGCCTTCGACCGTAATGGTCGTGAGTTCGCCGCCGTGCTTGATTTGAAACGTATTTAAGGCATCACGGCTTGGGTCCGTCACCGCGTTGGCCACCAGTCGCCCGCCACCTTTTAAGTGCGCCCAGGCCGTGTCCAACAGGCCCGGTGCGGCCACACCGCCGCCAACGAAAATGGCGTCGGGGCTGCCGTCTAGGGTGTCCAGCGCGCCCAAGCTATCCATGACCAAGACCTTTAAGCGCGGCACGCCCAAGCGCGCCGCATTGGCTGCAAGCCGTTCGGCGCGCACGCCGTCGCGTTCAACCGCGTGGGCTGTACAAGACGGATCGGCGCGCATCCACTCGATGGAAATACTGCCCGCCCCCGCGCCCAAATCCCACAAGGTTTGACCGGGCAGCGGGGCCAAGCTGGACAAGGTGATGGCGCGCACGTGGCGTTTGGTCAGTTGACCGTCGTGAAGGTAGGCATCATCGGGCAAGCCGGCCAGACGGGTCAACGGCACCGCCTTCGCGGTCGCCTTCAACTCCAAAGCCAAGGTATTTAGGGGCGCGCAGTGGGGGTGAGCCCAGGTGTCTGCACGGCCTTCGATGCGGTGCTCATGGGTTCCGCCTAGGCGTTCCAGCACCGTCATGCGGCTGGGGCCGAAGCCACGCTCCACCAGCAGCGCCGCCACTTGGGCCGGGGTATTGCCGTCATGGGTCAGCGCCACCACCCGCACGCCGGGAGCTAAATACAGATTGAGACTTTCAAGCGGGCGGCCGTGCAGGGTCACCACCTGCACGTCGGGCTGAGACCAGCCCATAGCGGCGCAGGCGAGGCTCACCGCACCGGGCGCGGGCAGCACCTTCACCTGCTCAATACCAAAGCGCGCGACCAAGTTTTTCGCCACACCGAAATAAAGCGGATCGCCCGACGCCAGCACGATCACGTTTTGCTGCGCATCCGTGTCCGTGGCGATGGCTTCGATCCCGGCGTCAATCCCTTGGGACCAACCCAGGCGCGGACCTTTAAAATTGGGAACTAAATTTAAGTGACGGTCGCCACCCGCCAGCACGTCGGCAGCCTTGATCACGGCACGCGCCGCATCGCTTAAGCCCCTTAAGCCATCCTCGCCAATGCCCACGACGTAAATCATGGGTTGCCGCCAAGCGCTATGGCGTTGAGGGCGGCGGCAGCCACCGGGCTTCCACCCAAACGTCCGTCCAAGGTGATAAACGGAATATCGCCCGCATATTCCATCAACGCCTGTTTTGATTCAGCGGCCCCGACGAAGCCCACCGGAAAGCCCAAGATCGCGGCGGGTTTGGGGCCACCGTCCAAAATGATTTCCAACACGCGAAACAACGCCGTCGGTGCGTTGCCAATGACCACGAGGCCGCCGTTCATCCGCTCGCCCCAACGCTCCACGCCGACAGCGGACCGGGTTTCGCCCCGCGCCTTGGCCTCGTCGGCCACACCGGCGCCTGACAGGCAGCAAATGACCCCATTGTCGGCGGGTAGAAATTTCCGCGTGATGCCGCGCGATACCATTTCCACGTCCACCAGAACCGGAGCCCCCTGCACCAGAGCTTCGCGTGCGGCTTCGGCGGCGCCTTCAGAAAATCTAAGGTGATCGGCGGCCTCAACGGACGCCACCGCATGCACCACGCGTTCCGCCACCGCGTCCATCAATCCGGGCAAGTGGCTGAGCTTAGCCTCGGCACGGATGCGTTTGAACGACAGGCGGGTGATGGCGTCTGGATTGCGGACGTAGTCGAAGGCCATGCTCAGCCCTCCTTATCACCATGGTCGTGATGATGGTGGTGGTGATGGCCGTGACCATGATGCACACCGTGGTCTTCGGGGTGGTCTTCGACGCCGGCCCCTTGCACATGGTGGTGGTGGCCTTGTTGCGCGGTCCCGACGTCGTGCTCATGACCGATGATTTGTTCCCGGTATTTGCACAACTGGCAATTCATATTGCCCGCGCCCGCCAAGGCGTCTTCCATGCGCGACACAAACGCGTCGATGACCTTAGGGTGGTCGTTTAGGTACAGGGCTTTGAGAAATTCGATATCAGGATTGGCCGCAGCGGCTTCATCGACCCAGTTATAGATGCGCGTCACCAAAATGCCGGAAAATAGGAAATACGGAAACACCACCACGCGCTTAAAACCCATCTTGCTAACGCGCGCCAAGGCTTGATCCACCAGCGGATAGGCGACCCCCGAATAGGCCGTTTCCGCCCAACCGACATTTAAGCCTTCCCACAACATGCGGGTCACCTTGGCGACGTTAGAGTTGGCGTCGGAATCGTTGGTGCCGCGACCGACCACCAGTAATAACGTATCTTCGCGCGCCACATCGTCGTTCAAGGCTTCTTCAATGCGTTGCTTGGCCGCGTCCAGCAATCCGGCATTGATGCCAAGGTCGGCGGCGAACACCATCTCCAGGCCTTCGTTTGCGGCGGCATAAGTATTGATTTCAGACGGCAGGTCGTTTTTGACGTGGCCCGCCGCGAACAACATGCCGGGCAGGCAGACAATTTTTTTGGCCCCCGCGTCGCGCAGCTTATCCAAACCGGTGCTGATCACGGGCGTGGCGAATTCCAGAAATCCGCTTTCGACCCTATGGTCGGGCAAGCGTTCCTTGATGCGCACGGCAAGCTGATTGAACTGGTCAACCGCAGCTTTATCGCGCGAGCCGTGGCCGCAAATCATGATGGCGGGGAGTGTATCGGACACAGAAGTCCTCCTTTTTGCGCTGGTCATTGCCTCTAGCGTTTGGGAACGGAGCGGGTGGTCATTGCCTTCGCCCACAGACGTCCATTCCGGTGTGAAACGAGTATATAAGAGATCATCTCGCACTTCACAAATTTTATTCGTAGACTGCGCCCATGTTTACCTTTGGCATTATCAAAACCGGGTCAAACTTCGACCCTCTGGTGTTGCTGCTTCTGGCCCTGGTGCTGGACGCGGCGGTGGGTGGTATGGGGCCAGTCTTCAAGGTGTTACCGCATCCGGTGGCGCTTTTGGGCAAGTTAATCGGCTGGTTCGACGCCAAGCTCAACCGCCCCCAGCGCAGTTCCACGGACAGAGCCGTGCGCGGGGCGGTGACGGTGATTCTGGTCGGTGGATTCGCGGGCGCCGTGGGTCTTGGCGTGCAGTGGCTGACCTTCAACCACGATTTTGGCTGGGTGGTGGAATTATTCCTGCTCACCACCCTGTTGGCCCAGCGCGAACTGTATGCGGCGGTGCGCCGGGTGACCGTGGCGCTAAACACCAACGGCGTGGAAAGTGCGCGCACCGCCGTCAGCCACATCGTCGGGCGCGATCCGGCGTACTTAGACGAACACGGCGTGGCGCGCGCAGGGATCGAATCCTTGGCCGAGAATTTTTCCGACGGCGTGGTGGCCCCGGTGTTTTGGTACGTGCTGTTCGGCTTTCCCGGATTGCTGGTCTACAAGGCGGTGAACACGCTGGATTCCATGATCGGCTACCGCAACGACCAGTACGCGGCCTTTGGCTTTACCGCGGCCAAGTTGGACGACGTGCTGAACTTGATCCCGGCACGCTTGGCGGGGCTGATCCTTGCCATCGCCGCCACCGTGTCGCCACGCGCCAACCCGCTGCGCGCGTTTAGCACCATGTGGCGCGACGCCGCCAAGCACAAATCGCCCAACGCCGGGTGGCCCGAAGGTTCCATGGCGGGGGCGCTGGGCCTAAGCCTAGCCGGACCGCGCAAATACGCCCGCCACATCCAAGACGACGACTGGATCGGCCGAGGCCGCGCCCAAGCCACCGCCCCAGACATGGAACGCGCGCTCTACCTGTACGTCGTCGCCTGCCTCGTCAACGCGCTGATTGTCGCCGTGATTTCGGTGTATCGGTTTGGTTTGGGGGGGTAGGCTTACATGCGGTTTCTTTCCCACACCCCTGTCACAACCCCATAGGTCCGACGTCATATGCAAGTAGGCGAGGCGGTTCCGTCGCCATGCGCCTGTCACGACATATGGAGCCCCCTAAGATGAACTCGACAACTCCCACCCACACCCGCATCGTGACCCTGACGGCCTTGGTCTGCGCGGCGGGCATTGCGATTTTCTCCCTAAGCGTCCCCGCTAATGCTGGCGGCACCAACTTCGACAGGCACCCTCAGGCAAAGAACAACATCACCACCAACGGCGTGGCGTTGCGCTTTGGCGGCACCTGCAATAAAGCCGCCGGTTGGAAAGACGACACTGATTCTGAAGGCAAAAAAGTCCTAAATGCCAGCATCCAGTGCTTCGTAGTGCGCCCCGACAAGACGAACGCAGATTACATGGGCAGCAATTATCGTGGAAACAGAGCCAACTACTGCACGGCCAGACTGTCCACGCTGATCAGTCAAGGCACCGTTGCCTACACCCCGGTAACAGGGAACAAATACCACTGCGAGGTCAGCGGCATTAAAGTGAAGACCATCACTTCGACCTTCGCCCCGAACTAAGGCGCATACACAAAAAGGGCGGAGCCTTGTGGCTCCGCCCTTCTCATTTATGTGACCGAAAAGAGTTTAGTTCTTTTCCTTGTCGACCAGCTTGTTGGCGCCGATCCAGGGCATCATGGCGCGCAGGCGTTCGCCGACGTCTTCGATTTCGTGTTCGGCGTTGCGACGGCGGGTGGCCTTGAAGGACGGCTGACCGGCTTTGCATTCCAACATCCAGTCGCGGGTGAAGCGGCCGGACTGAATGTCGTCCAGAACGCGCTTCATTTCAGCTTTGGTGTCCGACGTGATGATGCGCGGGCCGGTGACGTAATCGCCGTATTCCGCCGTGTTGGAGATGGAGTAGCGCATGTTGGCCATGCCACCTTCGTACATCAAATCGACGATCAGCTTCACTTCATGCAAGCATTCAAAGTACGCCATTTCCGGGGCGTAGCCGCCTTCGACCAAGGTCTCGAAACCGTTCTTGATCAATTCCATCAAGCCGCCGCACAGGACAACCTGCTCGCCGAACAGGTCGGTTTCGCATTCTTCCTTGAACGTGGTCTCGATGATGCCGGAACGACCGCCGCCAACGCCGGACGCGTAGGACAGGGCAACGTCTAGGGCATTGCCGGTGGCGTCTTGGTGAACGGCAACCAAGCACGGCACGCCGCCGCCCTTTTTGTATTCACCGCGCACCGTGTGGCCGGGGCCTTTAGGGGCGATCATGAACACGTCGATATCGGCGCGCGGCTCAATCAGGTTGAAGTGGATGTTCAAGCCGTGGGCAAAGGCTAAGGCTGCACCGGCTTTGATGTTCTTGTGAATGTCGGCGTAGTAGATGTCCGCCTGCAATTCATCCGGGGTCAGCATCATGATAACGTCGGCCCACGCGGCGGCTTCGGCCACGGTCTTGCAGGTGATGCCTTCGCCTTCGGCTTTTTTGCGGGTGGCAGAGTCTTCACGCAGGGCCACACACACGTCGGTGGCACCGGAGTCGCGCAGGTTCAGCGCATGGGCGTGACCCTGAGAGCCATAGCCAACGATGGCGACTTTCTTGCCCTTGATGAGGTTTACGTCAGCGTCACGATCATAATAGACACGCATTGTTAGTCTTCCTTCTGTTTACAGTCCCGCTTGGGGGTTCAATCTTGAATTTTGAGTTAGTCTTGCCCGGCCATGCCTTTTGGCCCGCGGGCGATGGCCACAACGCCCGTGCGGGATACGTCCACAAGGCCCAGCGGCTTCATCAGTTCAATAAACGCGTTCAGCTTGCCGCTATCACCGACAATTTCAAACACGAAGCTTTCATTGGTCGAGTCCACCACACGGGCGCGGAAAATATCGGCGATGCTCAAAGACTCCACACGCTTGTCTCCGCTGCTCACCACTTTAACCAGAGCCAGTTCGCGCTCGACCGACGGGCCTTCGATGGTGAGATCGGACACGCTATGTACCGGCACCAAGCGGTTCAACTGAGCCTTGATCTGTTCGATGATCATGGCCGTGCCCGAGGTGACGACGGTGATGCGCGACAAGGCTTGGCGGTGACGCGTTTCGGCGACCGTCAAGCTTTCGATATTGTAGCCACGGCCTGAAAACAAGCCGATCACACGGGCCAGGACGCCCGGCTCGTTATCCACCAGCACCGAAATGGTGTGGCGGCGCTCTTCCTCATGATAAGGGTTCGCGGCATAGACTCCGTCGCTCATGTTGCTCATCTCCTGCCCTCCCTAAACCAAAACCATGCCGTCTTCGGATATGGCACCGTCGACTTTCACATCGTCGCCGAAAATCATCTCGTTGTGCGCAGACCCTGACGGAATCATCGGATAGCAGTTTTCTTCCGGGCTTACGGCAATATCCAAGATCACCGAATTGTCGCTGGCCAACATTTCCTTGATGGCATCGTCCAACTCGTCCGGGTGCGTGGCGCGCAGGCCTTTAAGCCCAAAGCTTTCCGCCAGCTTCACAAAATCCGGCATGCCGTCCATAAAGCTTTCGCTGTAGCGCCCGCCGTGCAGCAACTGCTGCCATTGTCGCACCATCCCCATGTACTGGTTATTCAAGATGAAGACCTTCACCGGCAGCTTGTACTGAGCAATCGTGCCCAGCTCTTGAATGTTCATCAAGATCGAGGCCTCGCCCGCGATGTCGATGACCAAAGCGTCCGGGTGCGCCACCTGCACGCCCAAGGCGGCTGGCAGGCCATAGCCCATAGTCCCTAAACCGCCGGACGTCATCCAGCGGTTGGGCTTGTCGAACTTAAAGTGCTGCGCCGCCCACATTTGGTGCTGGCCCACTTCGGTGGTGATGAACACGTCGTTGTGGGCGCGGGTCAGCTCATACAGGCGTTCGATGGCCAACTGCGGCTTAATGATGTTGTCGTCTTTAATGTACGACAGGCAATCCTTGGCGCGCCAATCTTCGATTTGCTTCCACCAGTGCGCCAAGCCCTTGGCATCGATTTTCGACTGGGTGGATTTCCACACCTTGATCATGTCTTCCAAGACGTGACCGACATCGCCGATGATGGGCAGGTCAACCGCCACGCTCTTGTTGATGGAGCTGGGATCGATGTCGATATGGATCTTTTTCGAGTTGGGGCTAAACGCGTCCAGACGCCCGGTGATGCGGTCGTCAAAGCGCGCGCCGACACACAGCATCACGTCGCAATCGTGCATCGCCATGTTGGCTTCATAGGTGCCGTGCATGCCCAACATGCCGAGATATTGTTTGTCGCTGGCCGGGTACGCACCCAAGGCCATTAACGTCAGCGTAATGGGCGCGCCGGTCAACTGCGTCAATTGCTTCAACAATTGACCCGCAGCGGGACCGGAGTTGATCACCCCGCCCCCGGCATAGATGATCGGCTTCTTCGCCTTGGACAGCATTTTCACCGCTGCGGCAATAGCTTTGGTATCGCCCTTCACCTGCGGGTTATAGCTCTTGTGCTTAACCTTGGTGGGCGGCGTGTAATCGCCCAAGGCCATCAAAATGTCTTTGGGCAGATCAATTACAACCGGGCCGGGGCGGCCGCTTTGGGCGACATAGAAGGCCTCGTGCATAATGCGCGGCAAGTCTTCGATGGATTTGACCAAGTAGTTATGTTTGGTGCACGGGCGTGTGATGCCGGTGGTGTCCGCTTCTTGGAAGGCATCGTTGCCGATCAGGTGGGTCGGCACCTGGCCGCACAGGCACACCAAGGGCACGGAATCCAACATGGCATCCAACAGCCCGGTCACCGCATTGGTGGCACCGGGACCTGACGTCACCAGCACGCAACCGACTTTTCCGGTGGAGCGCGCATAACCTTCTGCGGCGTGTACAGCACCACCTTCTTGGCGCACCAGCACATGGCGCAGCTTGTTTTGCTGAAAAATCGCGTCGTAAATGGGCAGGACGGCGCCGCCTGGATAGCCGAATACGACCTCAACACCCTGGTCCTGCAGGGCTTTGATCACAATTTCGGAACCGTTTATCTGGTCTTTTGCCATATCGATATCTGCCATTACCGTTCAATTTTAAATCCGCCGGGGGCATCCCCCAACGCAACAAGGCCCCCCCAAGGGGCGGGCCTAGCCGCAAGCCAAGGGAAACTAGACGTTCAGACTTCCCCGGTCAACAGAAACCGCTGAATAAATGAAAAGATTTCTTCCTGAAAACTTTGCGAATATTGCGCACCCAGGACATGCGCCCCTTCAATTTGATTGCGCGCCCAGGTGAGCTGGCGCTTGGCATAGTTCCGGCTGAGTTGCTGCGCCCGTTTTACGGCCTCATCCAAGGGGACTTCACCGCGCGTATACGCCAGCAATTCCGGCACGCCCAAGGCCTTCATCAGCGGTAAATCCGGGTCTAAGTTCAGCGCCGCCAGGGCCTTGATTTCGTCCAATGCCCCCTCTTCCACCATGCGAGAAAACCGCGCATCAATGGCGGCGTACAAGACATCGCGGGGCGGGGCCAAGGCGATGGTGGCGAACTCAGTCTGCGGCAACGGCTTCACGCGGGGGTCATCGCGCCACGCGGAAAAGGCCCGCCCGGTGTGGGTGGTCACCTCCCACGCGCGCAACAATCGCTGGCTATCGCCGATGGGCAGACGCGCGCCTGAAGCCGGATCCAGTGCGGCCACCTCGGCGTGAAAAGCTTTGGCCCCCAGCTCAAGCTGGCGCGCGGTGCCTTGGCTGCGGACCTCCGCCGGAATATCGGGGATCGGCGATAGACCCTGGGTCAAGCTTTGTAAGTACATGCCTGTGCCGCCGACCAGGATCGGCAAACGGTCTTCAGCCCAAGCGGATTTGATCTCGGCGCACGCCAAGTCCACCCACTGGCCCACCGAAAACGGGTCCGTGCCGCTGACCATGCCAAACAGGCGGTGCCGCACGCGGTTTTCATCATCTTGGCTGGGTCTGGCCGTCAACAGGCGCAATTCGCTGTAGACCTGCTGGGAATCTGCGTTTATCACGGTGCCATTAAAGCGTTCCGCCACATCCATTGCCATTGCCGACTTGCCGCTGGCGGTCGGTCCGGCGATGATGAGGACAGAATTAGATTCGCCCCCGTTTTGCAGCGATTGGTCGTGTGCCCGCATGGATAACGTTCTCACCTTGATTTCTAACCCGGCCGTGGTCGTCTTGGACGATAGCACGGTTTCCACCGCGCGCGCCGCCCTGGATGCTTTGGGCATGGTCACGGCGGACGCGGACTGGCTGGCGCCGGGGCAAGCCGTGGATATCGAATTCAGCGCCGACTTAGCCGCCGCCGAAGCCGCCGTGCGCACGGCCTTGGGCTCTGCCCCCATCGACGTGATCGCGCAATCTTCGCAGCGACGCAAGAAAAAGCTGCTCATCGCCGATATGGATTCCACCATCGTCGAGGGTGAAACCCTGGACGAGTTGGCCGAATTCGCAGGGCTCAAAGACGCCATTGCCGCCATCACCCAGCGCGCCATGCAGGGCGAACTGGATTTCGCCGAAGCCTTGCATGAACGCGTCGCCATGCTGAAGGACTTGGACGAAAGCTTTTTGGCCGACACCATGGCGGGGGTCAAACTCAACCCAGGGGCCGAGACGCTGATCGCTACCATGCGCGCGGGCGGTGCGGTAACGGCGCTGATATCGGGCGGGTTTTCCTACTTCACCGACCGGATACGTCAGCAAGTGGGCTTTGACTCCTCGCTGGGCAATCGGCTGGACATTCAAGGCGGAAAGCTCACCGGCCACGTGATCCCGCCCATCGTCGACAAAGACAAAAAGTGCGAAATGCTGATCGACATGGCCGAGCAACAAAACTTAAGCCTGTCCGACACCATGACCATCGGCGACGGCGCCAACGACGTGCCGATGCTGACCAAAGCGGGTACAGGCATAGCCTACCACGCCCATCCCATAGCCCGCCAAGCCGCCCGCGCCCGCCTTGACCACGCAGACCTCACCGGGGCGCTGTTCGTGCAGGGGTATCGCCGCGACGCGTTTTCGTAACAGCGCGCACGGATCGCATTATCAGCACCCGCCTGGTTGCAAAACCCGCTCTTGTGATGGTGGGTATTTTACCAACTTATCCGCCGGGCGCACCGGCCTTGGCGTAAATCCACCCCCACAATTGGGGCAAACTCCCATCAGTTTTGTATCGACACAATCGGTGCAGAACGTGCACTCGAATGAACAAATCATGGCGTCGTTTACTTCCGGTGGAAGGTCTTTATTGCAACATTCACAATTGGGTCTAAGTTCTAGCATCTCGGCTCCTCCCCTCCTTTAAATTTAGCCTTATCCCCTGCATACAAACCATTATTACGCCGAGTCCCTTGTTTGAGAAGGAATAAAGGGGTACAACTAACATTGCGAACGATCATAACCGGGCGGGGCGCTACGGCTATGGGGGAACGGTAAAAATAATAATACAAACGTTCTGCTTAAACATAGGGTTATAGCGCCAATGACCGATACCGATAAAGACGTGTGCGACACTGCGCCCGTTGACCGTAAAGACATTATCCATGAGATGAGTGCTACGGCGCTGTCCGACATGCTGGACGCACTGTCCGATGTTGTGTGCGTGTGTATCGACGGTAAAATCCGTCACGCCAACGCGACCGCCATCACCGTCTTGGGCGCGAAGACTCAAGATGAGCTTCTGGGTGTATCCTTCCAAAGCTTAGTGTGTGATGATTTCGTCTCCGGCCTGGGCGACCTTTTGGCCGTACTATCCGAAGAAACCGAACCCACCCCCCTGCACGTCACCGGATCAAATGGGCATATTTCCAGCCTGGGCGTACAGGTCCGCCACCTGCCCGAATTGGCCAGTACCGCCTACGTGGTGGCGGCGCAAAACATCACCCGTCAGGTGGCGCTATCTAAGGCGGTGCGCGATTCTGAGTCCCGTTTCAGCAAGCTCGTGGACAGCGCCCTGGACTTGATCTGCGTGATGCAAGGCGGCGTTATTACTTACGTCAACCAAGCTGGCCTGACTCTTTTGAAAGCCGCCTTCGACGACGAGGTGGTGGGTAAAAATATCGATGAATTCATTCACCCCGATTACCAGGGCATCATCGACGACGATATCCACGAATTTATTGACGGCGATGCGCTGATCCCCATGCGCTTCGTCGACATCAGCCAAAACCGCATCGACGTCGAGGTCGGCATCAGCGTTCTTGAAGATGGAGCCAACCCACGCTTTATGATTGAAGCACGTGACATCACCGCCCACAATCGCGCCGTGACGGCGCTGCGCCAATCCATAGAAACGTTGGAGCAACGGGTCGTTGAACGCACCAGCGAACTGCAAGAAGAGGTCATGGAGCGTCGCCGCGCCGAAGAAAGGCTGCGCCACGTCGCCTCGCATGACGGCCTGACGGACCTGCCCAACCGATCGCTGCTGATGGACCGCGTGGACCGGGCCATCACCCAAGCCCATCGTGATTCCCAGAAATGCGCGGTGCTGTTTATCGACTTAGATGGCTTTAAGCCCATCAATGATACCTTAGGCCACGACAAAGGGGATTTGGTGTTGCGTGAAGTGGCGACGCGGCTGACCGCGTCTGTTCGCGAAACCGATACGGCGGCACGGTTTGGCGGCGATGAATTCGTGCTGGTCCTGACCAACCTGGAAAAGACCAAGGACGCCGTGCACGTGGCTAAGAAGGTCCTGACCCAGTTGGCGTTGCCGATTGATTTGGGCGATGGCAGTGCGCACATCGGTGCCAGCATCGGCATCGCATTCTACCCCGACGACGGCGAAAACACGGCGGCCGTGATGAAGCAGGCCGACAATGCCATGTACCACGTCAAGGCTGTCGGCAAAAACAGCTACGCCATGGCCAGCGATACCAAGGACCAAGCCCCCGAAGGGGTCGATAAATTAGCCGCGAACAACTAGGGCTAAAGACAACAAAAAGGCCCCGCCATATGTGCGGGGCCTTTTGGTTTGAGGCGACGTGACGTTACTTCAAGCGAATGGCTACGAAGCGGAACCCCGACTGCCCTTCGATCAACAGCAGCACGGAGCGTTTGTCCGCTTTCTGAGCGGCGTCCACCAGACGCTTGGCGTCGCTGGGGGTTGCAACCTTTTCTTGGCTGACCTCGGCCACCACATCACCCGGACGCACGCCTTCACCATAAGCCGGGCCGTCCGGGTCCACATCGGCGATCACCACGCCCTCGACGCCCTCAGGCAAGCCGAAGCGATCACGCATAGCCTGGGTTACCGAAGACAAGGAGATGCCCAGTCCCGGCAAATCTACGGCCTTGACGTCCGCCGCGTCCGGCTGCCCGCCCCCGTCCGCAACGACGGCCTCTTGCTCGTCCAGTTTGGCGATGTGCACCTTCAATTTCAGCATTTTGCCATCACGCCACACCTTGACGTCAACGGTGCGCCCAACCTCGGTCGAGGCGACGATGCGTGGCAGGTTGCGCATTTTACTCACGCTTTTGCCGTCAAATGCCAAGATTACGTCGCGCGGCTTAATACCGGCCTTCGCTGCTGGGCTTTCGTCAATGACACTGGACACCAGCGCACCCTCGGCCTTGGCAAGGCCTAAGGTCTCGGCGAGTGCGTCAGAGACCGCCTGAATGTGTACGCCCAGCCAGCCGCGTTGCACTTGACCGCCTTGAATAAGTTGGCGGATTACGGGTTCGGCGGTGGAACTGGGAATGGCGAAACCGATACCGACGCTGCCGCCCGATGGGGAATAGATGGCCGTGTTGATGCCCACCACTTCGCCGTTCATGTTGAACATGGGCCCGCCCGAATTACCCCGGTTGATGGAGGCATCGGTCTGGATAAAGTTGTCATAGTCGCCGGCTTGGATATCACGACCGCGTGCGGAAATGATACCCGCCGTCACCGTGCCACCCAGGCCAAACGGGTTGCCGATAGCCAGCACCCAATCCCCCACCCGCGCATTGGTGGAATCGCCGAACGATACCGACGGTAACTTGCGATCGGTGTGGACCTTCAACACCGCCAGATCGGTTTTGCCATCTCGGCCAACAATTTCAGCCTTCATACGGGTGTCGTCGTGCAACAGCACATAGACCTCGTCGGCATCCTTAATGACGTGATTGTTGGTCACCACATACGCGTCGCCATTGGTGCGGTAATCAATGATAAAGCCCGAACCCAGTGAGGTCGCCTTGCGGCTTTTGGGCCTGGCCCCATTTTTGGGCGCGTTCTTGTCTAAAAAATCTTTGAAAAAATCTTCGAATGGCGAGCCCGGCGGAAATTGCGGCATGTCCTGTCGCCCCCCCCGGCTTTCGATCACCTGGGTGGTGGAAATATTAACCACCGCCGGAAGCAGTTCCCCGGCCAAGTTGGCAAAGCTTTCTGGTGTGGCCTTAGCGTGAGCCGAGGGCGCGCCGTGACCGGCTAACGCCAGACCTAAAACCAATACAAATAGCGCTAAGCGGCGGATCCATGCCGTGTTCAAAAGTAAATTCGCGTTCGAGGTTTTTTTCATTTTTTGCTTCGCTCTATGTTTTGACCAAAAAAATCCCAGTGCATCGGGCGCGGCCCTGGGTAGCTTAAGGCCCGGTATAGGCCCGAATTGGGGAGGAAGTATGGCGCAAGCGTGGCTCCTTTGCGATGTTTTTCCCAAGTTTCCCCGGTCCTTAGCCCCGCACCAGCCACACGAGGGCCAGCCCTAAAAATGCCGTGACGAGCGCCGCGCCCCGAACTTGCCCGTCCGCCATCGCCAAAACCTGGGATATCGCGCGGCGCATGAACGCCGGAAACAGGGCGTATAGCATCCCTTCAATCACGAGCATGAGGCCAAAGGCCACGATCAGATCATCCATTGCCCACCCCACACGTTTAAGCCCAAACGCAAACGGCCCGCCCCAATCAAAGGGCGGGCCGTACGTTTAAGCATCACAACTCAACAGCATTACCTTATCAACAGCATTACCTTACTTCTTCACACCCGAAAGGTCATTAAAGAAGCGGAAGAAATCGCTGTCCGGTGAAAGCACCAGATTGGTATCGCCAGCAGCCAGTGCCGAGCGATATGCGGTCATGGAGCGATAGAACGCAAAGAACTCTGGGTCCTGGCCATAAGCTTCACCCAAAATACGGTTGCGCAGAGCATCGCCCTCACCGCGCAAAATTTGCGCTTGGCGTTGAGCCTCGGCGATCAGCACCACCTTATCGCGGTCCGCACGCGAGGTGATTTCCAACTTGGCCTTATCACCGTCAGCTCGAAGCTGATTGGCTTCTTTGACACGATCGGACCGCATGCGGTTGTACACGTTTTGAGAAATTTCCGGCGGCAAGTCGGTACGCACCACACGTACGTCCAAGACTTCAATCCCGTAATCTTTGGTTTCATCCGCCAGACGCTGTTGGATTTCCGACATGATGTCTTCGCGTTTTCCCGACAACAAATCGCCGAGGCTGTTACGCGCCATGGAGTTACGCACACTTGAATTCAAGATGCGGCCCACCTGATCGCGAAACTGCCCTTCGGTGCGCAGAGCCTGGAAAAAACGCAGTGGATCGGTAATGCGATAGCGCGCGAAGGCGTCCACATTGATGCGCTTTTGATCGCTCAAAATCACCTGACCCGAAGGCGGGTCAAGATCAAGAATGCGGTTGTCATAAAACACCACGTCTTGAATGAACGGCATTTTAAAGTGCAGGCCCGGATCCCTAACCTGGCGCTGCGGGTTACCGAACTGCATGACCATGGCCTGTTCGGTCTGGTCAACGGTGTACATGGCGGACGAACCGACGATGCCCGCGATCAGGGCGACGACGCCGAGAATTGCTACGCTTTTACTCATTTCTGCACCCCGCTCATTTTATTGAGTTCAGGAAGCGCCAAGTACGGCACCACGCCGCTGCCATTTTGATCCAAAATAACCTTATTAGAGTTCTTCATAATCTCTTCCATGGCCTCCAGGTACAGGCGCTGCATGGTGACGTCTTTGGCCACCTTGTAGCTTTCATACACCGACAGGAAGCGCTTTGCTTCACCTTCGGCTTCCTTGCTGACCTGTTCCTTGTAGGCTTCGGCCTGTTGCAGCATCTGCGCGGACCGGCCTTGGGCTGCGGGAACCACTTGGTTTGCGTAAGCTTGCGCTTCGTTTTTCTTGCGATCTTGATCTTGGCGCGCCGACTGCACATCGTTGAAGGCGTCGATCACCTGAGCCGGCGGATCAACTTTCAACAATTGGACCTGCAAAATGGTGATGCCGGATTTGTAATCGTCCAAAATGACCTGCAGCGATTCACGGGTGCGATCTTGAACCATTTGGCGATCCGTGGTCATCGCGTTTTCCAGGTTGGTCTGGCCCACCACTTCACGCATGGCGCTTTCGGCGGCGACTTTAACCGTGCCTTCCGGATCGCGGATGTTGAACAGATAATTGCCCGCATCCTTTACCTTCCACTGCACCGTGAACTGAACATCTGCGATGTTCTGGTCCTGGGTCAGCATCAGGCTTTCTTCTAAGATCGCACGTTCAGGCGTGATGGCGCGGTTGAAGCCCTGCGTTTGACCTGCGGCGACGAAGCCCACGTCAATACGGCGCACCGCTTCGACGTTGGGGGCCTTGACCTGACCGATGGGGGATGGGAAATACCAATGCAAGCCCGGACCGGAATCCTTTTCAGGCATATGTTCGCCAAACAACATGACCACGCCCTGGTGGCCCGCATCGATGCGATAGATGCCGCTGGCCATCCAGAGGACAAAGACTGCGGCCACTGCCAAGACGATGCCCCGCCCAGAGCCCATACCGCCAGGCATCATGTTTTTGAGGTTATCCTGCGAACGACGCAGCATTTCTTCGATATCAGGGGGCTGTTGCCCACCGCCGCTGGGTCCACCGCCGCTGCCCCAGGGTCCGCCGCCGCCGTTTCCGCCGCCGCCGCCCCATGGGCCGCCGCCTTGAGGTTTCCATGCCATCCGCAATGTTTCCTTCGGGTCCGGTTGTCATCTTGGCTGTAGGAGGGTAAAACCACCTAACAACCATTTATATTTTGATATTCTAATACGAAGCCCTATATCAAGGCTCGTACCGCTTATAGGCTAGGGTGACAAATCGTGCAACGTCAACAACAGACTTGCACCGATACGACATTGGCCTCACAGGGATATCGGCTCGTTTTCGGAGAATGCAAGCATGTCGCAGATAACAGAAGAAAAAATACTCGAAACCCTCGCCACCATTATGGATGGCGGGCAAAATATCGTTGAAAAAGGCATGGTCCAGGGCCTTCAAGTTCAAGACGGCCACGTCATTTTCGCTATCGTCGTCGACCCCCAGGTGGGTGCCAAGGCCGAACCGGTGCGCAAAGAAGCCGAACAAGCCGTTCATGCCCTAGACGGCGTGCTGTCGGCAACCGTGGTTTTGACCGCCGATAAAGAAGAAGGTCAGGCCCAAGCGGCACCGCACGCGCATGGCGACCACTCCCACGGCCCCGCGCCTGCCGAAGACGGCCCGCTGCTGCCGGACGTGAAGGCTTTAATCGCCGTTGCATCTGGTAAAGGCGGTGTCGGAAAATCCACCACCACCGTGAACTTGGCCTTAGCGCTGCGTGATCAGGGCCTCAAAGTGGGCCTTCTGGACGCCGATATCTACGGCCCGTCCATGCCACGCATGCTGGGTATCAGCGGCGAGCCCAACTCGTCCGACGGCAAACGCCTGGACCCGATGGAAGGCCACGGCATCAAGTGCATGTCCATGGGTTTCTTGGTCGAAGAAGAAACGCCGATTATCTGGCGGGGTCCGATGACCCAAAGCGCATTGATGCAGATGATGCGCGACGTGAATTGGGGCGATTTGGATGTGTTGATGATTGACATGCCGCCAGGAACCGGCGACGTGCAGTTGACCATGGCGCAGCAGGTTCCGCTGACCGGCGTGGTTATTGTGTCCACCCCGCAAGACATTGCTTTGCTGGATGCGCGCAAGGGCCTCAACATGTTCCGCCAAGTGGACGTGCCGGTTTTGGGCATCGTCGAGAACATGAGCTACTTCCAGTGTCCCAAGTGTGGTGAACGCACGAACGTGTTCAGCCATGGCGGCGCGCGCGAAGAAGCCGAACTGTTGCAGGCAGACTTCCTGGGTGAAATTCCGTTGGACATCAAGATCCGTGAAACGTCCGACAGCGGCCACCCCATCGTCGATGCAAGCCCCGACAGCCCGCATGCCGCGGCCTATAAGGCCATCGCTGAGAAGGTCTGGAATTCGGCGTGCGCCAAGATCGAAGCAAAGGCCGCGTCTGCACCAAAAATCGTGCAGTAGTCAGGCACACACCTTCAGACAAAAAGGCGGTCCTTTAAAGGGCCGCCTTTTTTTCAGTGCGACACCAAACGCGCCTTAGTCGAATAGGGAATCGATGTCGTTTTGGGAAATGCCCTGGCCGTCCAATTGTGGGCCTTCGAGCAATTTTTCGTCCTCGGTACGCGCATCTTCGGCCAAATCGATGCCTTCAAATTCTTCCTCGCCCCAAATGTCGATCATGGAAAGGATGCGTTCTTCCAGGTAATTGATGGTGTTCACCACCTTGCCGATCCGCTGGCCGGTAACGTCTTGAAAATTACAATTTTCAAAGATTGTGATGACCAAGTTGGAAATGGAATCCAGGTGATCTTGCGACTTGATGTCGGTGACACGCTCTCTGATCTGGCTTACGAAATCGTCAATGTCTTCACCCGCGCCCAAGATGTTGTTGGTGGCGACCTCGGTTGCTTGAACGATGGCGTCCAACTCCATGGCTGCGGTGGTGAATTTGTCTTCCGTTTGGCCGGGTTTGTGTAGGGCTGCAATTTCGGACTTGGTCCTGTCGATGCTGGCCTTGAGCTCGCCCAACTGACCGCGCAACTTTCCGACTTCGGGAAAGTCTTGGAGCGCCGCCGTAGCACTGCTGGTGATGGCGCTGACATCAGCGTCAGAAGCCTGGATCATCGCCTTCAGTTCGGCGATGGCCTTGAGGACCTCTGTGTTGTCGGGTGAAGGCACAGCATGTTGAACGGGCTTAACACCGCGCTTTTCCATCAAATAGCGCTCAGCGGCAAACAGCTTGCGTGGAGAATTATTGGTCATTTAAAGTCTACCCAACCTACGCGTCTTGCGCACATTCGTGCCGCACATTTCCACGCGATTCTATGTCCTGCCCCAGTTGAGAACATGCCCCGATCACCTTGAAAAGACAATACCACAATTCGATATTTGACTTACCCAGCGACCTCACGCTCAAATTCGTCACGCCTGAATATCGTCTGGGCCGCCCTTCATTTTTGCATTTAATTTAATGTATTTTAGAATGTTTGCATGATTATGAGTGTGGTCGTGCTCGTTTATCGCGTACAATCAAGCCACTTTGAACTCACACGCGCCTGGGGGAACTATGACCTTCCGAATCAAGATCGCCATCGTCGCAGCAGCCACCCTGTTCGCCGTACAGGCCAACGCACAAGACGCGCACATGTATATGGGTGCTGGCGTCGGCTTGACCGATACACCATCAACCACCGTCACCGACACTGCCAGCCGCAAGGTTAAATTTGATAACGGCAACATGGGTTCGCTGTTCGTTGGTTATGACTACGGCAGCGCCTGGCGCGCCGAGGCCGAGCTTTCGCGCCGCGCCGCTGGTCTCAAATCCGTGGACGGAACCGCCGCCAGCGGCGAGGCCCTGGCCACCAGCCTGATGCTCAATGGGTTCTATGACTTCAACGTCAGCGCCCCGGTGACCCCGTATTTGGGCTTAGGCTTTGGCCTCAGCCGGGTTGAAATGAACAATGCCGCACCGTTCGGCGCATCCAGCATCAATGATTCAGACAGCGCACTGGCCCTGCAAGGCATCGCTGGCTTGTCCTACGGCGTTTCCAACGCCCTGGACCTGTTCGCCGACTATCGCTATTTCACCTCCCGCAATCTCAACATGCGCACGGTGGCAGGTACGGCGGCATCCATGGACTTCGCCGACCACGCGGTGATGGTGGGCCTGCGCTATAACTTCGGTGCGCCTAAGCCTCAGCCTCAGCCTCAGCCCAAGCCCGTGCCCATGGCGACCGTAGCACCGGCCCCGGTTCCGGTGGCCAAAATGCCTCCCGCGCCGATACCTGATCTGCCGCGCAACTACCTCGTGTTTTTCGATTGGGACAAGTCCGACATCACGCCGGGAGCGGCCGCGATCATCAAGGCCGCCGCCGCCAATGCGGGTGACATGAGCGTGGTGCGCCTGGAACTCACCGGCCATGCCGATCGTTCCGGTCCGGATCGCTACAACATGAAGCTGTCACAACGCCGCGCCGAAGCGGTGCGGGCGACCTTCACCAACTTGGGCTTCAGCGCCAGCGAAATCAGCGTCATGGCGAAGGGCGAGACCGATCCCCTGGTGGCCACCGACGACGGCGTGCGCGAACCGCAAAACCGCCGGGTTGAGATCATCCTGCCCTAGGCCAGATACCCACACACACATAATTTCGGGGCGTTCCAGGCGGAGCGCCCCGTTTTTTTATGCATATTCCAGGTGAAGCGTGTCAGTTCTGGGCCGGCTGATCAGCGTTGCTCTCGGCGACCTCGACACAGCTTTTATAGCCGTGCATCCCGGCGCTGGCGTTGGCGCGTGCCATATGGGCCAGTTGTCGCGGCGGGGCTGCCAAAACGGCCTCAAACCGGGTTTTGGCTTGGGCGCAGAATTGGCTGGTCGGCTGATTCAGAGTCAGGCTGGAAGCCTCATTGGCCAGACGCGTCACCAAGCGGTTCAGGCGGAAGGTCCCGTTTTCACCATAGGCCTCGTCGAAAAATGTGCGGAGATTGCCGCCTTGGTCCTTCAGGTACGGGTTGAAGGTGGCCACGAAGGCGTTGTAGCTCGGCCTCTGCCCACAGGTCAGCGCCGCCACCATCAATTCACTTTGCAGGACGCGCATCTCCAACGCCGCACGGGCCTTAGAATCCACGCACACGTCAGCCTGTACAGCGTGGCTTGCCGTCATCAGGGCTGCGCCAAAAAGGGCGGCGTATAAACTTTTGGACATGGTACGTTTCTGCATATCAACTCCATAATTCGTGAGCATAATAACTGCAATTACGCCATAAAACCATGCGCTTCATCACAGACACCATATTTTGCGCCCCGAAAGGCAGCCTCCCGATTATATTAAGGGGGCTTAGCCAGCGACCTCGCGCTCAAACTCGTCACGCTTGAAGATCGTCTGGGCGCCGCGTTTGGTATCGAACTTAGAGGGTTGCAGGTCCGTGTGCAGGGTCAGGCGCGGGTGACGCTGAACCATTTCGCCGTGCATCCAATGCATGACGTCGCGCAGGGTGGAATGCACCGTATTTTGCGAGCGCAATTCGATCACGTAGATCATCTGCGGCAGGGTATAGACCGTTTGGCAGCGCACCTTGGCGCCTAAGGGCAGAAGGTACTGTTTGTCCTCCACCCGCGCGTCCATCGCGTCGATGGCGGCGTATTGCCGATCCACCAAATCTTGAGCTTTGGCGCGCAGGTCTTGCGGAAGTTCGTCTAGGTACCAGTCATGGAAGCCCCGTTCCCCGGTCAGTAGCGGAATCCGGCAAATGCCGTTGCGGTGGCGCTGCAAATCGCGGTACGAGCCGTAATCCAAGTCAAAGGTACAGGTGTACTGGCCGTAGCCGTCCAGATAGCGCGGCAGATTGGTGCGTGCAGGGCGGCCTTCGATAACGTCCGCCTCTGCCGCTTCCAGGGCTTGATTGTCCACCGTGGAGCTAAATTCCAGGTCCGGCTGATCCTGTGGGAAGAAGCCTCCGTCCAGGTAATTGGTCTTGGCCGCGGTCTTGGCCAGATATGCCTCGGTCCCGGGATAAGCTTTATGCCCGAAGCTGCTGGGATAGTGTTCGCGCAGCACATCTATGCACCCATCTGCGATGTCGCGGACTTCGGCCAAGGGGTGGTGGCGCATCAGGTGCAGCTTGTCGGCGGCTTGGCGCAAATTGGTCGACCACGCCAATTGCGACGTGATGCCGGCGGGCAGAAAGCCCCGCAAAATGTCGAAGCCGCGCGCCTTGATGGCGTTGTCCCACACGCGCTCTTTTTCGTCCTCACCCAAGGGGAATAGCTTTTTTAAATGAGCTTCCAAGGGTTCAAGGGAGGACAAATAGAAATCCATCCACGCGTCCAAGATTGCTTTACTTTGCGGCGTTTTGATGGGGTCTATGATGGCTTGTTTGGAAAAATCGATGTAGCGGGTCGAGCTTTCCTGACCGCTGTACAAGGGATTGTCCTGTACTGCCTTGCAGGCCAGAATCGACAGGCCTTCGACGAATAAGGTGGTGGAACCACAATCGCCAATCGACGCGTGACCATAGCCCACGTAATAACTTTCCATGAATTTGGCGGAGCCGCGCTCTTGAACCTGTTTTAGGTGTTCGCGCGCGCTGGCACCCGAACGCGAGTACAACGCCTGGAGCATCGCGGTGGCTTCCGGCCCCTGATCGTCAACGATAAAGATGTCCGCCTTCGACATACTGCCCCCTAAAATGGCTAATTTACTGATCTATACGTTTGAGAATCACCCCCGCGATTCGTGCGCAGATCATAACATGGATCGCTCTGAATTTGGCCAAGGCCAGGGCGCTTTAAGGACAATGATTTGCATATTTGCATATATCGCGTTGCAACCCTTTGCAAACAGGCGGCATGAGGCCTATATTTAGGGTGTCGGGCAACCGACTATGGCGATAAACGTTGTATGGAATAAGCGTATCGGACCCGGGGGCGGTACCCGGCGCCTCCACCAAACTTATTTCCGGCTAACCTGAGCATTCAGAGGCTGGCTTGAATGGGGGCGAAACAGGATCGACGAGCGTAGTAAAGATACGAACTTTCGCCCGGCATTGTACCACCGACATCGGGCTACTTTTACAAATGCAAACGATAACGAAGCATTTGCGGTTGCAGCTTAACAGCTAAGACCACGGGGTTCGGGGGGCACCTAGCAACAGAAGCCCCCCACTTATTTTTTGCCGCCATTCGGAGCATTCCAGCCCCGGGCGCACATGAGGGGCCTTGATGACCGACGAAACACTTAGTGACGAAACACTCCGTTACGATATTTGGGTTGAAGAGGCGCTGCGCAGCGTCATCAAAAAGACGCTCGTCCACGTTTCCGAGCATGGCCTTCCCGGCGATCATCACTTTTATATTTCGTTCCTGACCCAGGCCGAGGGCGTCTCTATACCCGGTCGCCTGCGGGCGCAGCACCCCAACGACATGACCATCGTGCTGCAATACCAATACGACGACCTTGTCATCAACGAAGACACCTTCTCGGTGGTACTGAGCTTCGGCGGCAAGAAGGAACAACTGGTGATCCCCTATACTTCGGTCATTTCGTTCGCCGATCCGTCCGTCAATTTCGCCCTACAGCTCAAAATGATGCCCATGGGCGAGGGCGAGGAAGACGACATTGATGGCGATGACGCAGACGTTGTCGATATAGAAAACTACGACGCCGCGCACCTGGAATACTTCGAAGCGACGCGCGCCAACTCAGACGCTCCGGCGACCGGTCAGGATGCGGGTGCCAGCGACGATGATGACGACGATAAAAAGTCCGGTGAAGTCATTGCCCTCGACGCCTTTCGCAAGAAATAGTCCTCCATGAGCAAGCCATGAGTGACCCAGCCTTTCACGACATTTTCCCCTTAAGCAGCGATCCGACAGAGTTCGTGCGCCTGGACGGGAATTGGGTTGAAACCCACACCGTGCGCGACCGCACCATTTTGGAAATCGCGCCACAGGGCCTGACCGCGCTGGCAAGCCGCGCCTTTCACGACATCTCGCACCTGCTGCGCCCGGCACATCTGGCCCAGGTGCGCGCCATCCTTGATGACAAACAAGCGACCGACAATGATCGTTTCGTCGCCCTGGCATTGCTGAAAAATGCCAACATCGCGGCGGGGGGCGTACTGCCCATGTGCCAGGACACAGGCACCGCCATCATCTCGGCGAAAAAGGGCGAAAACGTGTGGACCGGCGGGCAAGACGCCGGGGCCTTGTCCGAAGGCGTGCGCAAGGCCTACACCGAAAACAATCTGCGCTATAGCCAGTTGGCACCGCTGTCCATGTTCGAAGAAGCGGGTACCGGCACCAACCTGCCCGCCCAGATCGACATCGCCGCCGTGCCGGGAAGCGAATACAAGTTCCTGTTTATCGCCAAGGGCGGCGGGTCGGCGAACAAGACCTTCCTGTTCCAGAAAACCACCGCGCTGCTGAACCCCAAATCCATGGATGCCTTCCTGCGTGAAGAGCTGATCAATCTCGGCACCGCCGCCTGCCCGCCCTATCACCTGGCCATCGTCATTGGCGGGTTGTCGGCGGAAATGAATTTGAAAACGGTGAAGCTGGCCTCCACCCACGAATTGGATGGCCTGCCCATCCAAGGCAATGCCCAAGGCCAAGCGTTCCGCGATCTGGACATGGAGGCCCACGTGCTGGCCATGACGCAAAATTTTGGCATCGGCGCGCAGTTCGGCGGCAAGTACTTCTGCCACGACGTGCGCGTAATCCGCCTGCCCCGCCACGGTGCATCGTGTCCGGTAGGCATCGGAGTGTCGTGTTCCGCCGACCGTCAGGCCAAGGCCAAAATCACCGCCGACGGCGTGTTCATCGAACGCCTGGAAACCGATCCCGCCAAGTATCTGCCCGAAATTGACGAGGATGCGCTATCCGGCGACGTGGTGAACGTGGATATCACCCAGCCCATGCGTGCGATCCGCGAACAACTGAGCCAGTACCCAATCAAAACACGGCTCAGCCTCTCAGGTACTCTGATCGTGGCGCGCGACTTGGCCCATGCCAAGTTGAAGGAACGCTTAGACGCGGGCGACCCGCTGCCCGATTATTTCAAGAATCACCCGGTCTATTACGCCGGTCCCGCCAAGACGCCCAAGGGCTACGCGGCGGGCGCGTTTGGCCCGACGACGGCGGGGCGCATGGACGGCTATGTCGATCAGTTCCAAGCCGCGGGCGGATCGTTGGTGATGCTGGCTAAGGGCAATCGCTCGGACGCCGTCTCCACCGCGTGCAAGAAGCACGGTGGCTTTTATCTCGGCTCCATCGGCGGCGTCGCGGCGGAGCTCACCGAAAAATCCATCACCCACATGGAATGCGTCGCGTACGAAGAACTGGGCATGGAAGCGGTGTGGAAAATCGAAGTGAAAAACTTCCCCGCCTTCATCGTCATGGACGACAAGGGCAACGATTTCTTTGCCGAGTTTAAAGCGTAAAATCATGACCACCCTCCCCGATCTGCTGATTGACGGACCCGACGACGCACCCGTGACCATTGCCTTGGCGCACGGCGCTGGGGCGGGGATGGAACATCCGTTCATGCAGGCCTTTGCCGAGGGCTTGGCCGCGCGGGGCTTGCGCTGTGTGCGCTTTGAGTTTCCTTACATGGCCCAGCGCCGGGTGGATGGCAAAAAACGACCGCCTAATCGTGCGCCCATTTTGATCGAGAGCTGGCGCGCCGTGATTGACCATTTGGGACGCGAAAATCTGATTATCGGCGGCAAGTCCATGGGCGGGCGGATCGCATCCATGGTGGCGCGGGACTTAGAAGACGACGGCGCGCCGGTTAACGGGTTGGTGTGCTTAGGTTATCCGTTTCACCCGCCGGGCAAGCCGGAAAAGGCTGCCGGGCGTTTGGCGCATTTGCTGGACATCAAAACGCCGACGCTGATTTTGCAAGGCACCCGCGACACCTTTGGCGGGGCCGAACAGGTGCCGGGCTTGGGCCTGCCCGCATCGGTTGGCGTTGGGTGGTTGGAAGATGGCGACCACGGATTTAAGCCGCGCAAGACATCTGGCCGCACCGAAGCGCAAAATTGGGCCGAGGCCCTCGACGCCATGGACGCCTTCGCTCGCGCCCTATAAGCTTTGTCCATGTTGGCGTTCACCTTACCCATAGATTTCCCCACCCTGATAGCGTTTATCCTGACCGCGTCGGTTATTGTGCTGACGCCCGGGCCGGACACGTTGATCATCTTGCGCTATGCCATCAGTTCCGGGCCCCGCGTCGGGCTGGCCACCGTGGCGGGCGTACAGTTTGGATTGGTGGGCCATACAATATTAGCGATCCTCGGCATTTCGGTGCTGATCGCTTCGACCCCTTGGCTGTTCAAGGCCGTGGCGTTAGCGGGTGCCTCCTATATTGGCTGGATCGGGGTGCAGAGCTTCATGCCCCACGGATTGCTGCATGTGGGCGCGGGCGGCAAGCCCCCGGTGAGTGCGCATAAAGCCTTTCGCGATGCCACCTTTTGCAATCTTCTCAACCCCAAAGTGATCTTGCTTTTTCTGGCGCTGTTTCCCAACTTTGTCGACCGCACCCGCGACGACGTGCCGCAGCAGTTGATCACCTTGTCGTTGACGCTGATCATCATCAACGCCGTGTGGCAGGCGCCCATGGCGCTGTCGGCAGAACTGGTACGGCGGTGGCTCAAGAACCCGCAAATCTATAAAGTCGTTATGTATTCTACCGGCGTCATGTTGATCGCCGTGGCTGCTTTGATGTTTTACGACAACCTGTTTTAAGGACCGACGCCGTGGCCTTCAGTACAGAGTTCAAAGATTTCATTGTCGAGCAGTTGGAGCCGTTGGGCAGCGCCTTGGTCAAACGCATGTTCGGGGGCGCTGGGCTGTATCTGGACGGCACCATCTTCGCCCTATTGGCCGACGATGTGCTTTACCTCAAAGTCGACGAGCAAAACCGCGCTGATTTTGAGGCCGAGGACATGGAGCCGTTATCGCCCTTTGAAGACGGCAAGCTGGTGTTGAAGTCCTATTATGAATGTCCGCCGCAGCTGTTGGAAGATTCAGGCGAGCTGTGCGATTGGGCGCGCAAATCCTGGCAAGCCGGACGCCGCGCCGATGCCGCCAAAGCCTTAAAGAAAAAAAAGAGGCCTACAAAACCATGACCGACGACCTCAGCACCAAAGCCTATCAGATGCGCAAGCGTTCCGTTCTCCTGGACGGGCACCAGACCTCCGTGTCGATGGAAGACGCGTTCTGGGATCAACTCAAAGGCATTGCTCAGGCACGCGGCGTGTCGCTCAACCGTCTGATTGCGGACATCGACCACGCGCGCACCACCAACCTATCGTCGGCCCTGCGCGTGTTCGTGTTGAGGGACTTACAAGCACAGTCCTAGACGCTACATCCCGCGCATCAACTGCTGGATCATTTGTTCCGGCGTCAGCGGTTGCTTCGGACTCGGTTGCTGCGTGCCTTGTTGAGGCGGCGGCGGAGCCAGCGTGCCATCCTGAGGTGCCGGTTGCGGTGCGGGTGCTGGCTGCGGTTTGGGCTGAGGCGGAACGATGCCGGGCAGAACCTGCTGCAACATCTGCTGCAACGGATCGACACTGGGTTGCCCCGGTTGTCCTTGTTGTCCCGCGGCTGGCTTGATACCCAAATTCACTCCCGGTTTATCCAATGCGCCTTTTAGGGTAAACGGAATCTCTTGACGCCCCACCCGGCCTTTGGACAACAAGGTGGTGAGCAGGTTCGCCTCCACCGTCATGTTGCCGGTGAAATCAATGCCCCACGCGGCCAGATCAACGCGACCAGCCCCCGCCCCAGACCCTAACGCGGACTTAAGGGTGAAATCGTTTGACGTGGCGACGCCGTCTTGAATGTCGAAGCTTAAGCCCACATCCGCCAGCCCACTGTTTGAACCGCCAGACGTAATTTCGCCAATTTGGTTCACCGCCGAAACCAAGCCGATGATGCCAGCCAACGCGGTGCCGGAGCCGCCTTGTTTGACATCCAGACCGCCGATCCGCATATCGCCCCGACCGTTGAGCGAACTCACCAAGTCGGCGGGGCTTAAGCCCGACGCGTTGAAATCCACATTCAGGTTCAGCTTGCCGCCGGCCAGGTCCTTGTTTGATACGGCCTTCACCGCACGCGCGACGTCCAGAGCGCTGAGCGAAATATCCGTGCGCAAGGTGGGTTGGCCGTCGGCACGGACCTGAGCGGTACCGTTGACCGGGCCGCCGAACAGGTTGCCCTTCACGCGGTCCGCCGTCATCACGCCGTTTTTCACCAACGCGTGAAGGTCGGCATTATCGAGACGGTAATCGCCAAATTGAATAGCTTCCGACAGCAACGTCAACTCACCGTTCACGTGATTAAGAGCGGCTAAATCGAAGGCTTCACGCGACCAGCGCTTAGAGGCCTGGGCCAGCTCTACAGGCGGATCTTGCGTATACGACGCCAAAACCAAACGCGGCCGCCCGACCTCGGCACGCTTATCGCTGCCCGGCTTGGGACGCGGCAAAAATGCGTCCACCTTCAGAACGCCCGTTTCCAAATTAGCAGTCACAACGGGCTTATCCCCGCCGGTGACGGCGCTGACATCGCCAGAAAGTGTGGTTTTCCCTATGGTGCCTTGTAAGTGCGTGACCGTATGGGTCGCACCGTTACTGTTGAGTTTACCCCGCAGGTCCATCGCGCCTAACGGTCCACTTGGTGCGTAGCCTAAATCCAAATCGGCGAAGAACTTCACCGCGTCCGGGTGCTTTGCGCTAAAGGTGCCGTCATAGCCAAATCCTATGGGCAGCAGTGAGAAACTCCCTTGTGCGCCAAACACGCCGCCTAATGCGCTTACGGTTGTCGCAAAGCGGGGCTTGAGCAGCGATCCCTCGGCAGTGGTGTTCAAGCTGACCTTGGCAAGGCGCTTAGGCACGCCTTTGACGCCCAAAGACAAAGCCAGGGCGGAGGCGTTCTTGACCTTGGCCTGAACCTTGACATTGGCCATTTCCGGCACACCGCCAAAGCCGTTAAACGCCCCCGATACGGTGGCGCTGGCCCCTTCGAAATTTCCAAGGCTCAAGGTCCGCAGGTCCAGCGTTCCGGCGTAGAGCGTGCCGTCGGCCACCATGTCTTTGTAGGTGCGGTTCTTTACTTTTAGAGACCCCACACGCAGCTTCATGTTGGCGTCAAAATCGTTGAGCGCAGCAAACGCCGCCCACGCGTCCAGCGCATCCATGACCGTAGCGCCCGCGACAGGGGTCGGAGCCGTTTCGGTTGCGGGCGCAGCTGACGCAGGCGCGCTATGACCATTTGCGTTCAGGTAAATATCTAAGTCCAACGCGTCGAGGTTCAAATCCGCGCCGAACGACGGGCGTTTGCGCAACGCCACCGTGACACCGCCGGTGACGGTGGAACGGTCGCCAACCAAACGCAGGGCGCTTAAGGACACCTGTTCAGTATCGGCAACGACCTTCGTTGTGAAGGCGACGCGCTTGAGGCGGCTGGCGACACCTTGGGGGACTTTCACATTCAGCCATGCGGCTAACCCCTTGGGGTCGCTGGTCAACACGTCTAAGGATCCGTCGAATATAGGCTTCCCATCCTTGGGCCGCACAAAACCCGATAGCGTCACGTCCGTAACCCCTGGGGCCATAAGTTGAAATTGGCTGAGCGTCACTTCGCCGTCCGCCAGCTCTGCATTGAGGCGCACGTCGCTGACCAAGCCGCCCTTCAGCGTAACCGCATCCACCGTCAGCTGCACGCCACCGGACACATTCTTGGGAAATGCGAAACCCGAATTTCCGCCAGTAGCTGCGCCGTTAGCCGGGGGCTGAGGGGCGATGACGTCTAAAGTTTTGCCACCGGCGGGCGTCGACAACGCCCGTTCGGGCTGCGGTCCCAGCAGATCGTCAACGTCAATGCGCGCGGCCTTCAACTTCACGTCAAATGTCGTACCCGCGTCTAATCCCAAGGACGCAGCCCCGGTGACGCGGGTGGTGGCAAATTGTAATTCCAACTCTGGCAGCTCAATCGCCGTACCCGACGCATTGACGATACTGTCGAGGGCAAAATTGCGGGCCAGAACGGTGGGACTGGTCGCAGACCCGCTCAGCGCATCGAGAAATTGCGCCAAGTTGTCGCCAGTTCCCTTAACCTTACCCTTAAAACGCGGCTCGGCCTCAAGCCCTAATACCGCGCCAGACACCTGTATGTGCGTGCTGCCCGGGGCGCTTATTCTGGCGTTGACGGGTACCGTGCGCTCGGCAATGATTTGCCCCAGCGAGACTTCAAACGCCAACGGTACACCGCGCAGCCGCGCCTGGCCTTGAGCTTCAAACGGGCCTTGCAAAGACGTGGCGCGCAAGGTGGCATCCAAGTTCTGCACCCGCTCGTCGCGTCCTGTCTTTTCATCCAGGTAAATTAAAGTTGCGTTCTTGATCTCAAAATTGTCCAGGCGCACGTCGAGGCCGCCAGCGGCCGAGCCGCCCGATGTGTCTCCATCGGTGACAGACGGCGTTGAGGGTGCTGATGGTGCGGTTTGAAAATCAAGATTGGTTCGACCGTCAGCCAATTTTTCAATGGTGATGACGGGCTTGACCAGACGCACGCGTTCGACCTGTAACTGCCCCGTAAGTAGCGGCATCAGGGCCACGCGCACCTCGACCGCCTCAAGGGCTATCATGTGCGCAGACGTGCCGCCTTGAATGTTGCCCAGCTTTACGCCCCGTGCCGTCACCATAGGCGCTGGGAAAATGCGCACTTCCAGCTTGCCATCAATGGTCAAGTCCCGCCCTGTAGCATCTTTCACCTGAGTCGCAATCTCCGGCAGACGCGAATTCCAGTCAATAAAGCTGGGCGCGATGACCACGCCCCCCACTATGAACAGCAGCAAAACGCCCAGGCCGATAAATATTTTTTTCAACACAGCAGAATAATTCCTCAGGAAACAGGCAAAATTGGGCCGCAGCCCCATAAACGAACGCAGTACAAATCGCGAGTCGCGAGCCCCCTACTCACATGAGCATCATAGAAGGAAAAATTGGCTAAAAAAAGGAAGACCGACGCAATATTGAGGCAACAGACAAAGAAAACCCCCGACCATGTGGGCCGGGGGTTGTTCAAGAGCGTTTCTAGTCTGTCACTTAGAGTTGAAGTGATCCCTAGATACCTGGAGCTGCGCCCGCTGGAGCTGCGCCCGCCGGAGCCGCGCCTGCTGGAGCTGCGCCCGCCGGAGCCGCGCCTGCTGGAGCTGCCCCTGCTGGAGCTGTGCCTGCCGGAGCCGCCGCGCCACCCCAGTTGCCAACCAAACCACCAACTGCACCCGGGCTGACAGGGCTCAAGCCACCGATTGCGCCAACCGGCGTACCACCAGCACCACCAGCACCGCCAGCACCGCCGCCTGCTGCTGCTGCGCCTGCGCCAGCACCGCCGCCTGCTGCGCCTGCACCAGCACCTGCTGCGCCACCATCGTCACCGGCATCGTCGCCAGCATCGTCGCCAGCATCGTCATTGACTTCGTCAGCATCATCACCAATGTCGTCGCCGCCATCATCGCCGCCATCGTCGCCGCCATCGTCGCCGCCATCGTCACCGCCGTCGTCGCCGCCGTCGTCGCCGCCGTCGTCACCGCCGTCGGAACCGCCGTCGGAACCGCCACCGTCACCGCCACCGTCACCATCAGCATGGGCCTGAGCGTGGCCTAACGAAAAGCCGTTCATATCCGTGTGAATGGGGGCCATGGCAAAAGTCAGCGCCAAAACGCTCACACAAGCACCAAGCGCGATCTTTGTAACCGCGGACCTCACGGAAGCCTTAATTGCCGCTGAAAAGTCCATGTCATCAGAATCTAACACGTTGAATACGCTGCTATTTTCTGGACTGTTTGCGTTCATATCAGTCATTTTAAATAACCTTTCCGTCGTGAATTTTCTTATCATTTATGATCGTTCTTGTGGGGACAACGTTACAAAGACGTGTTTTCATCCCTGACTTAAGAAAAAAACTGAAAACAATATAAACAAATATTTTTGTGCCTTCTGGGATGAAAGTCGCCCCTACAGCGTTGTCCTACCAGAATGCACGGATCGCCCAAACATCAAGAACTTCTGGACGGGCCTGTATATACTAAAATAGTCGAAGCGTTGATTGAACGAAAAATCGAGGATTTTGATCTTGGATGCGCGTACACAACAAGAATTGGTGGCCATTTTGCCCCGTCTGAGGCGTTTTGCATTAGGCTTGACCCGTAATGGGGCCGAAGCAGATGATCTGGTTCAAGCCGCATGCGAAAAAGCCATTACGCGCATCGAGCAGTGGGAACCGGGTACGCGCCTGGACAGTTGGATGTTTCGGATCATCCAAACCACGCATATCGATCTCATCCGCGGCAAAAAACGGCGCGACGGTTATCTTGAAGTTATCGAAGGCCAAGTTGAAAGCTCCTTTGATGGTGAGCGCGCGGCCGAAGCCAGTATGACCTTAGACGCGGTGCGTCGCGCCATTTATACCCTGCCAGACGAACAACGCGCAGTGGTGATGATGGTTTCCGTTGAAGGCCTGTCCTACAAGGAGGCTGCCGAGGTTTTGCAGATCCCTATGGGAACACTCACAAGCCGACTGGTCCGCGCCCGCACGGCACTGGCCCGCATGATGTACGAACAAGACGGTGATTTAAACCTCACCAACGCTGACAAAATTTCCCCCCTGGAAAGAGGTGCCACGACATGATTACCCTAGATGAAAGCACTCTGATCGCTTACGTGGATGGCGAACTTGACGCCCAGACGGCCCGCGAGGTCGAGCACAAGCTGGCCGCAGACGCCAATGCACGTAAGTACGTTGAACACCTGCGTGAAGTCGTCGCCCTGTCGCGTGTCGCCTTTAACGACACCCTGCACGAAGTCGTGCCGCAGGCGCTCAAGGACACAATCCTCGGCAGCTCAGCTACCCAGGGCTCTCAAAGCGAAAACGTGGTGGCCTTTGCTCCGCGCGCGAAGAGCGAATGGAAACGCGCCCTGCCCATGGCGGCGGCGGTGGCCTGCCTGCTGTTGGGCCTTGGCGGCGGGTACCAATATTCCGAAACCGCATCGACCAATGCCGTCAAGCTGGCATCCTTTTCCATGCAGCAAGATCAGGTGGCCATGAACAGCGCCCTCAATCAGGCGCTTGAAGTCAACTTAGATAACGACACGCACACCTGGGTCAACCCCAACACCGGTCGTTCGGCGGCACTCACCCCGGTCCACACCTACCAGGATAAGTCTGGTAAATTCTGCCGCGAATATCGCAAGGACACGACGACGGGTGATCAAAAAGAAACCACATTCGGTCTGGCGTGCCGTAACGACCAGGGTACATGGAAAACCCGCTACTTAATCTTGGAAGACGGCGAGGGTCAAAACCTGTAAGGGGCCGCTGCCAATTACAAGACAACATGAAAACAACGCCGGGGTTTTGTCCCCGGCGTTGTTTTTGTGAATTCAGGAACCGTTCAGAAAAACGTGCTAGATTTGCTGTCATTTCCCTCACCTGTGATTGCCATCACATTTTTTGCTGTCAGAATACCGGATAATGGCGTGACAATGGCGTGACAATGACATGACAAACAAGGCCCTCAGGAAGAGATATGCTGCACATTAATAAGCTTACGAACCTTCTGACAAAATATAGTTTTGCCACGACCGCTCTTTTGCTTGTGAGCGGCTGCCAATCGGTGACGTTACCATCGCTCCCCAATTTCAGCAGTGCGCCGGTCCCCGGCCCGGCTATGGCCCCGGCCCCCCTGCCCGCCTTCAATGCGGGGGATAAATTCTACTATTCCAATGGCGCGCGCGATCAGGTGGTCAGCGTGAACGGTGAAACGGTCAACATGATCAGCCGTTCCAAACGCAAGTTGTCGAATTTCCGCAACTTCATCCTGCCCCCGCCGTACATAGAAGGCTCTAAAGGTGAGTACTACAAGGAATCCAACGTTCCCACCAACGCCCTGTGGCCGCTTAGCATCGGCAAAGAAATGCGTTTTTCCACCGAGGGGCGTTCGGTGAGCAAGGAAAGTGGCCGTATTAACAAGTACACCCAGCGCTGGAGCTGTGCTGTCGAGGGAACCGAGCGCGTGCGCGTGCTGGCGGGTGAGTTTGATACCTACCGGGTCAAGTGTCAGCGTTTTTCCGCTAAGGGTAAATGGTGGCAGAACCGCACCTGGAACTACGCCCCCGCGCTGGGCACCTATGTGCTGCGCCGCGATTTTTATAAGACCGGAGCAAAAGTCCGCACCCGCGAACTGACCGCCGTACGCCCCTCCCTGCAAGATGAACCCAGCAAGGTGCGTAAGGCCATTATTCACACCTGGCAGACGGCGCTTGAATCGAAGCAGGCCGGCGAAATCGCCAGTTGGACCGACAAAAAAACCGGCACCTCCGTGCAGGTGGAACCGATCAAGACCTACCGCGCAGAAAACGGTCTGTTCTGTCGTACCTATAAGGAATACCTGACCCGTAAAGGTGTCACGCGCATCTATTCCGGTGTCGCATGCCGCGTAGACAAGATGAAATGGCGCACGCCCGCCAGGGGGTGATAGCGAACCTCATTCCAACACAATAAGGCGGGCTTTGGCCCGCCTTATTTATGTGCCGCACAGAGCTTAAGAACCACACATAGCAAAACCGCGCCAAGCCAAGGCTCACGACGCGGTTTGCTAACATATGCTCAAGGGGCGCGCCGAAGCGCAGCCTAGCCGAAAGTCGGGATCAACCCTGACGTGCTTTGAAACGCGGGTTGCGCTTGTTGATCACGTAAACGCGACCCTTGCGGCGCACAACGACGCAGTTCTTGTCGCGGTTTTTCGCAGACTTGAGTGAGTTTCTGACCTTCATAGCGTTTATCCTCGAAAATAAAATGCGGGACCACGTATGGCCCCGAGATGGCGGAAGATAAGGGGGTAGGCCCGGCCTGTCAACCCTCAGATGGACAATATCACGGTATTCTTTAGACGTTAAGACGTCCCCGTTTTGACGAGGTCGCGCGGCACCATCCTGTCCGGCATAAAGCGTACGCAAGCGCGCGTACCCTTGCCTTGTTCGCTTGTGATTTCAAGCACCGCGCCATTCAAACGCGCCATGCGCTCAACCAACGGCAAGCCTAGCCCCGTGCCTTCATATTTACGGTTAAGGCCAGTGTCTATCTGTTCAAAGGGACGAAGAGCACGTTCGATTTCTTCCTCGCTCATACCAATGCCTGTATCTTCGATGCTGATTTCAATACCACCATCGTCATCTTGAACCGCATCGATAACAACCTTGCCGCCTTCGGGCGTAAATTTAACGGCGTTGGACAACAAGTTGAGTAAAATCTGTTTCACCCGGCGTTTGTCGGCGCGCAGGTAGGGTAAATCGGCGGCAATATTGTTGGTGAGGGTGACTTTACCGGAACTCACGAAATGCATCGGAGTCTTAGCGACTTCATGCAGGTCGAATGTCTCTTCATATAGTTCGAATTTATCGGCCTCGATCCGGGCCATATCCAAGATATCATTAATAAGGTCGAGTAGATGCTGGGCCGAATCCTGAATATCGCCAGAGTATTCCTTGTATTTGGCATGCCCCAAGGGGCCGAACATTTCTGAACGCGCGACTTCGGAAAAGCCGATGATCGCGTTCAGCGGCGTACGCAATTCGTGAGACATATTCGCCATAAACTCTGATTTCACGCGGTTCGCGCGTTCGGCCTGGTCCTTAGCCTCAATCAGCGCGCGTTCGGCCTTTTTTCGTTCGGTGATATCGCGCACCACGCCAGTGAACATGCGTCTCCCGTCAACCTCTAACTGGCTGACGGCCAAATCGATGGGGAATTCGCTGCCGTCCTTGTGCCGCCCCATGACTTCACGACCAAAGCCGATTATCGTGGCCTTGCCGGTCTGTTCGTACCTGTCCAGGTGCTGATCGTGGTCACGGGCTTCATTGGGCGGCATCAAAACGTTCATGCTGTTGCCCACGACCTCGTCGGCGCTGTAGCCAAATATCTTTTCCGCCGCTGGATTGAAGACTTGAATGTTTCCCCGCTCATCCGAGGTGATGATGCCATCGACCACCGCGCCCAACACCTGCGCCAAATGGCTTTCGCTTTTGAAGCGCGCGGTTTCAGCCTCTATCTCAACGGCCTTTTGCGCACGCACATAAGGGATGATTACCCAATACAGCAGTGGCGCCGCACTCAGCAACGTCAGCAGTACGGCGTCTATCACCGCCTCCGCCAAATCAGAACCAACCGGCGGTGCCAGGGTAAACCCAAACATAATCAGCGCCTCGGTCACAGCAATAATCAGACCAATGCGCAATATCAATGAAACGACGCCCATATCGGTGCGTTTCCTACTCCCAATGACCGCCCCCCGGCGGTGCCCACGTTCGAAATTCCCAACACCAAATAGTACTCAGTTGAAGCATGGCGGGTCAATAGCGCCATGATTTCAAAAGATTTTATAATTGCTATCATGCTTTTTGTTACAACCGCCATACAGACCGCCACACCAATAGGCGTAGGCATATGATATTTTCTAGGCTTACGAATCGCGCCCAAGCCTAAAGGGATGCGGCCGCGCGTGCGGCTTGGTCATACAGGCCCGATAGGGCGCGCAGACGTCCGGCGGCGGCCTCCAAACTATCCGATTCGGTACCCGCAAGATCCACACCCAGCGTCGCCAAAGTTGCCAACAAGCACGTTTCGCGCACCTGGGCGTATTTGGCGCAAGCCCCCTGCCCCGCTGCACTGACAGCGTAAAAGCTTTCCTTACCCCGGCGGGCGCGTTCCACTAGCCCTAACCGGACCAGCTTCTTCAGCGCGTAGGTCACCGTGTGCGCGTCCTCCACCCCCAGCACGAAACAGATGTCGGCGGCGCGCTTGTCCCGGTCCCGGTGATTGACGGAATGCAGGACTAAGGTGTCTAAGTGGCTCAAGTCCGGCCACCCCGCCGCCGCCATGCAGCGCACCGTCCATCTTGAGAACGCGCCTTGGGCTACGATCAACCCGTATTCCAGTTCACTTAAACCCGCCGGGCCGGCCCCAGCCAGATGCGCCGAGGACACGATTTCTGTATGTTTGCTCATGGCTTCTCCGTCTCCTCACAGGTGCCGAAACCACCGCCGCCGGGGGTCTCAATAACAAACGTATCGCCGGGGTTCAGGTCTAAGGAGATGCAACTGCCCAAAATTTCGACGTCACCGTTCGCGCGCTCCACGCGGTTCACGCCGACCTGGCCCGGTTCGCCGCCGTAAAGGCCAAAGGGCGCAATGCGACGGTGGTTTGACAAAATCGCCGCGCTCATGGCCCGCAAAAAACGGATGCGCCGGACTGAGCCATCGCCGCCGGAATGCCGTCCCCGCCCGCCAGATCCTCGGCGGACGGAAAAGGCATCCACCAATACCGGGTAGCGCCACTCCAAAACTTCCGGGTCGGTCAGGCGTGAATTGGTCATGTGAGTATGCACGGCACTTTGTCCGTCAAAGTCCGGCCCCGCACCCGCGCCGCCGCAGATGGTTTCATAGTACTGGTGGGTGGCATTTCCGAAGGTGAAGTTGTTCATGGTGCCTTGCGCCCCGGCCATCACGCCCAGCGCACCATAGAGGGCGTCAGTGACGCACTGGCTGGTTTCCACATTGCCCGCCACGACAGCCGCAGGATAGACCGGGTTCAGCATTGAACCTTTCGGGGCAATAATGGTGATCGGCTTTAGGCATCCGGCATTTAAAGGGATGTCGTCGTCCACCAGGGTGCGAAACACATACAAAACCGCGGCCCGGCACACCGGGAACGGTGCGTTGAAGTTGCTGGGCAGTTGATCCGAGGAGCCGGTGAAGTCCACTTCAGCGGTGCGTGCCGCCCGGTCAACGGTGACCTTCACGTGAATCTTGGCACCATTGTCCATCTCATAGGTAAAGGCCCCATCCTTCAAGGCGTTGAGCACCCGGCGCACGCTTTCCTCGGCGTTGTCTTGCACATAGACCATATAGGCCTGAACCACATCCAGGCCAAAATGTTCGACCATGCGCGCCAACTCGGCCACGCCTTTTTCATTGGCGGCGATTTGTGCCCCTAAGTCAGCGATGTTTTGATCCACGTTGCGTGCCGGCCATGGCCCGCTGCTCAACAGCGCGCGTACGCCCGCTTCGTCGAAGGTCCCGTCTTGGACAATACGTACGTTGTCGATCAGCACGCCTTCTTCTTCGACGGTGCGAGAGTCTGGCGGCATGGACCCCGGCGTGATGCCGCCAATGTCGGCGTGGTGGCCTCGGGATGCCACATAGAACAACACCTTCTGCCCGTCGAACTTAGGCGTCACCAAGGTGACGTCGGGTAGGTGCGTGCCGCCGTTATAGGGCGCGTTGATGGCGAAGACGTCGCCGGGCTTCATCGCCCCCGCATGGGCGCGCATCACGCTAACCACGCTTTCGCCCATACTGCCCAGGTGCACCGGCATATGCGGGGCATTGGCGACCAAGGCGCCACTTGAGTTAAACACGGCGCAGGAAAAGTCTTGCCGTTCCTTGATGTTGACCGAATGTGCGGTATTCGCCAGCACCGCCCCCATCTGTTCGGCGATGGACATGAACAGGTTGTTGAAGATTTCCAACATCACAGGATCGGCGTCGGTGCCAACGCTGACAGACTTAGGCCGAGCGACGAAGCGCGTCAGCACCAAGTTGGCCAAATCGGTGAAGGTCGCTTGCCAGCCCGGCTCCAATACAGTGGTGGCGTTGGCGTCCGTAATGATGGCTGGCCCCTGCACGCTATCGCCGGGAGCAAAGCCGCCAATGTCATAAAGCGGTGCGTCATAGGTGCGACCGCCACTGGTCATCGCCACGTTTGAAAGCGCGGACGGTCCGCTATGACCGGACGGACGTGTTAGGCGCTCTGGCGTGCCGTCACCGGCACGCCCCCGGGCCTCGACCGAGGCCGCCTCAACAATGGCCTGAACGCCTTTCTGATGAAAGCCAAAGCGCTGCATATGCGCATCCTCAAAGGCGGCAATCACGCGATCCAAGGGGCCGTAATCCACCGCTAACGCGGTATCTGTTCCACCGTAGCGAATGTGGATTTTTTCAGCCACGGTGATGTGCGAAGGCTGAATGTCTTGGGCCAACAGTTCATCCCTGGCCTCATGACCGATGGCATCCAACGCACCGCGCAGCAGGACCATGGTGTTCGCATCCAAGGGCTGCTCGACGGTGCGTTCGCGCATGGCCGTGAAATCGGCCAAACCCATGCCGTACGCCGATAAGACGCCCGCATAGCGGTGCACGAAGATGGTATCCATGCCCAACGCATCCGCCACCAGACACGCATGCTGCCCCCCCGCCCCGCCAAAGCAGTTGAGGGCGTATTCGGTGACGTCATAGCCGCGCTCCACGGATATTTTTTTAATCGCGGCGGCCATGTTTTCCACCGCGATGGACAAGAACCCTTCCGCCACGCGTTCGGGACTCATGGCATCCCCGGTGGCGGCCTTGATGTCGTGCGCCAAAGCTTCGAAACGAAGACGGACAACGTCCGCATCTAAAGGCTGATCGGCACCTGGTCCGAACACCGAAGGGAAGTGGGCGGGATTGATTTTACCGAGCATCACGTTGCAGTCGGTCACCGACAAGGGTCCGCCGCGCCGATAGCATGCGGGGCCTGGGTTCGCACCGGCACTGTCGGGGCCGACGCGAAAACGCGCGCCGTCAAAGTGCAAGATGGACCCGCCGCCCGCCGCCACCGTGTGGATGTGCATCATCGGTGCACGCAAGCGCACCCCTGCGACTTGAGTTTCAAACACCCGTTCCAGCTCACCGCCAAAGTGGCTGACGTCGGTCGACGTACCGCCCATATCAAAGCCGATAACCTTGTCAAAGCCGCCCTGCACCGCCGTTTGCGCCATCCCCACCACGCCGCCAGCGGGACCGGACAGAACGCTGTCTTTACCCTGAAACAAGCGTGCGTCGGTGAGACCGCCGTTGGATTGCATGAACATTAAGCGCGTGTCTTGGACGTCACCCGCCACGCGGTCTACGTAGCGGCGTAAAATAGGCGACAGGTAGGCGTCCACCACCGTTGTATCGCCCCGCGAGACCAGTTTCATCAGCGGGCTGACCTGGTGACTGGTGGAAACCTGCGTGAAGCCCACTTCACGGGCGATGGCGGCGGCGCGCTTTTCGTGCGCGTCAAATCGGTAGCCGTGCATAAACACGATGGCGCTGGATCGAATGCCCGCCGCAAATGCCGCTTCTAGGTCGGTGCGCAGCGCGTCTTCGTCCAAGGCTAGCAGAACCTCCCCGCTCGCCGTGACCCGCTCGGCGGCCTCGATGACGCGTTCGTGCAACAGTTCGGGAAGCTGGATGTCGCGCACAAACAAATGTGGCCGGTTCTGATAGCCAATGCGCAAGGCATCGCCAAAGCCCCGGGTGATGACCAAAACGGAGCGTTCGCCTTTGCGCTCTAACAAAGCGTTGGTGGCCACCGTGGTCCCCATCTTGACGTGTTCGATGACGGAGCCCGGAATGGGCTTGCCGTTCGCCACCCCCAACAAGCGGCGGATACCCTCCACCGCCGCGTCTTGGTAATGCTCAGGATTTTCACTCAGCAGCTTGAGCGTCACCACACGTCCGTCGGGTGTACGCGCCGCCACGTCCGTGAAGGTGCCGCCCCGATCGATCCAAAATTTCCAGCCGCTGTGTGTCTCTACCTTCATGCATTCAATACTGGCGATTTATCGGTAAATCGTCAACGTTGTACGGCCCGCCAATAAAAAACCCGCCACAGATGGTCCGTGGCGGGTTTTTTGTTATCGGGTCAAACCGTCACCGGATGGGTGGTGAATACAGCAGTCCGCCGTCACGCCACAGACTGTTAAGACCGCGCGACATTTTGAATTTGGAATCTGCACCTAAATTGCGATCAAAAATTTCGCCGTAGTTGCCAACCTGTTTGATGATGCGATAGGCCCAATCATCGTCCAGCCCGAAAGATATACCAAGACCAGCGTCGGCACCCAACAATCGGCGAACTTCAGGCACGGTAGAGTTTACCTTCATGCTATCGACGTTGGCCTGGGTGATGCCTAATTCTTCCGCCGCGATGGTGACGTTGGTCACCCACGCCACCAGATCACGCCACATAAAATCGTCCTGTCGCACCGCCGGTGACAGGGGCTCCTTGCTGATGACCTCGGGGAAAACAATAAAATCGTTTGAACCGTTCAAGCGCTCGGCTTGCACGCCGGCTAGTGCCGTGCGGTCATGGATAGCCATATCGCAACGCCCGCCAAAGAAAGACCTCCACATGCCGTCCAAGGTCTGGACGCTAACAATCGTCCAATTGACGTCGTTCTTGATCATGAAATCTTGAAGGTTAGACAATGCGGTCGAGGTCGGGCTGATGGCGCAAACCTTCAGCCCGGATTTTCCCATGGCGTCCTCGAGGGTCTTGGTGCCGACCTTCGCATGGGCGATAAAGCCCTGACCGTCGTAGAAATTGGTGCCAGTAAATTCGACACTTTTAGTGGTATCGCGAAAATAAGTCCATGTGGAGCCCGCGTGCAAGACATCAACCTTCATGCCGACAAGAGCGTCCAGCCAGTAATCGGAAACCTGCACCGCCTGGGCGTCGCCCAGAACCGCAGCGCCAAGAGCGCGGCAAAAATCGACATTAAAGCCAGCCCATTGGCCATCGATAGCTTGGGTGGAAAAACCCGGTATTCGGTCCGTCACACCGCAGTTCACGTATCCCCTATTGCGCACCGTTTCCAGCGTTGAACTTGATTGCGCAACTGCTGGGGTCACGGCGCTAACTACCGCGCCTACACAGGCCAATGATAACAAGGCGACAAAATGTATTCGGTTTCCACGCACGCTAAACCTCCGCCAAAGTTCAATATTTATCAATATTAGCAGGGACATTACCCCATAGGCGCATCGTATGATATCGTTTCTTGAATTAAGTGATAGTATCCGTTCACTACGCGGCAAGGACCAATCGGGGCGGACAGGGTGGCAGAGCAAAACAACAGTCAGCGCAAAAAAGGCGTGCCGTTTGCAGCGAAAACGCAATCAGCGATTTCTACCAAACTATTTTTGGCACTGGGCTTCATCACCGTCACCGTAATCGTCACCGGCATAGCGTCCATCGTGGCGGTGAACAAGTTTCAAGATAATTTCGACATCCTCATCAATACCAATTTACCCACGTTGGCTGACACCGCACAGATCAGTCGGCTGTCTGCGACCGTTGCGGATAGGGGGGCCAGCCTCATTATTTCGCCCAATACCTGGACACGGATTAGCGTCCTCGGCCAGGTCGAAGATGACGCCAATTGGATGGAGGAGGTTCTCAACCGCATCCCAGAACGCGAACTCTCCGGAAACCGCAAGGCTGAGCTGCTGGCTCTAAAAGCAGCGCTCGTCAACACGTATAACACCCTCAACATCCTCACAGAAAACCGCATTACCTATGCCGAGCGCTTAGCCGAAATTGATCAGGAAATGATCAATATGCAACAGGATCTGGTGTCTTTGCAGTTTGGCACCAACATGCCCGATGGCTCCTTCGTGCCGTCCGGCTCCCTGCAACAATGGAATGAGTCCGTCCACGCCACCATATTCAAGCTGATGGGTGCACGGCATTTGCAGCACACAGCACCGTTGAAGAACGTCCAAAACAAAGTGGACCGCAGCCTTAACAGAGTCCGCGCGCAGATCCCTTACCTTCCCGCCGAAGCGCGACTGGGTGGCACCGATATTCTCACCCGAATGTATGCCGTCACCGATGGCAAAAACGGTCTCTTTAACATTAAAACGTTGGACCTGAGCGCGACCAACCAGGTTGAGGCCACGCTACGCAGCGCGCGCACCATCGCCGAACAATTCTTGGTCGCATCACAACTCACCACCCAAGACATCCGCGACGCCATCAATGTCACCAACCAAAAAACCAGCCAGTCCATGAATATCACCTTGCGGGCGATGGTCGGCTTCATCTTGGTTTCCGTGCTCATCGCGGTGGCGACATTCTTATATGTCAGCCGCACGGTGTTGCGCCGCCTTGGCACGCTGCGCCGTTCCATGCTGGCGCACGCCGAGGGTGGAAACGAAACGATTGATACCTCCGGCGATGATGAAATCACCGAAATGGGGCAATCGCTACAATATCTGGTCGACGCCCTGCATTCGCGTGAGGCGGGCCTGACCCAGGCCAAGGAAGTGGCGGAAAATGCCTCCACCGCCAAAACGCGCTTCCTAGCTGCGGCCAGTCACGATTTGCGCCAACCCCTACAAGCGTTGAACCTGTTCGTCTATGCCCTGGAAGGCAAAGAAAAGGATGAGGAAAAGCGCGAAATTATCTACCTCATCCGCAATTCCTTGGACAGCCTCAAGGAACTGCTCAACACCCTGCTCGACATTTCCAAACTTGAAGCGGGTGTGGTTCAGCCGACGTTGAAGGACTTTACCGCTGGCTCGATGATTGAACGCATCAAAAGCGAACTGACCGCTGTTGCATGGGCCAATGATTTAGAGTTGCGCACCGTCGGCACCAGCTTCTGTGTCTATTCTGATCCGGCGTTGTTGGAAACCGTGGTGCGAAATTTGGTCGACAACGCCATCAAATACACCGAACAGGGCAAGGTGTTGATTGGCTGTCGCAAAAGGCAGGACAAGTTGAGATTTGAAGTTTGGGACACTGGCCCCGGCATCCCCGCCGACCAACTCAAGCTTATTTTCGATGATTTCTATCAAGTCGATAACGAGGCGAGGCGGCGCACCCATGGATTAGGACTGGGCCTGTCCATCGTCAAGCGTACGTCCGATTTACTGGGCTGCTCCATAGGGTGTACATCTGTTCCCGGCAAGGGATCCACATTCTGGGTCGAAGCCCCCCTATCCCAAGTACAGCCCACCCAAGAGCAACCTTCTAAGATACGCCCCGACGATGCCGCCCAACTCCGTGGCAACGCCCATATCGTCATTGTTGAAGACGATGAACAGGTGTTAGCCGGGCTGAAATCTCTGCTGGAAAGCCAGGGCTACACCACACTCGGATTTTCGGTGGCTAACCGTCAACTGATTGAGGACACATTTGAACAAAAGCGCCGACACCCGGACTTAATCGTCGCCGACTATCGCCTGGAGGCTCATGTCACCGGTCGCGAGGTCATTTCCATGGTCCGAGAAATTTTGAATGAAGACATTCCCGCCATCATTATCACCGGGGACACCGCGCCGGAACGGCTGCGAGAAGCTAAAGAAAGTGGTTTCCCCATCTTGCACAAACCCGTGCGTCCGGAAGAACTCATCGCCATGGTGAGCTTCACCTTGGGCGAGGCGACCACTTGAGCCACCAAAGATGGTGACCACAAAGTGACCTCGTCTTAAAATTTACGAAAAGGGCGTGCTGGCGCGGGGAATAATCCCTAAGCGCATGGCGGAATAGGCTGCCTCGGTGCGATTGGTGGCATCCAGCGCGTTGATAATGGCTGAGATGTGCACCCGCACGGTATTTTCTGAAATCCCTAAATCGCGCGCGATTTCCTTATTTGAATTTCCCTTGGCCATCAGACGCAAAACTTCCAACTGACGCTGGGTGAGGGTCGGCATTTCCGCGCTGATCTCACCATGCGTATCGTCACCATAACCGGACGGTAGACAAATGCCGCCGGACAGAACCAACCGCAGGGAATTGACCATAACTTCGCCGGACGCAGATTTAGGAATAAAGCCGCGCGCGCCCAACGCCATCGCACGCGATACCATGGCCTGATCTTCCAGAGCCGAAAGAATGACCACCGGCATAGCGCTATTGCGGGTGTTGATGGCGGTTAGGGCTTCCAGTCCGGTGCCTTCCGGCAAGTCCAAGTCCATAAGCACCAGATCTAAGTCCGGGTTAGCGTGGGCCATCTCGACAGCCTCACGACCGGAACCCGCTTCAAAAAGCTCGGCACTGCTATCCATTTGCTTCAAGACCAAAACGAGCCCGGCACGTACCAGATTGTGATCATCGGCCAGAAGAATTTTCATTGCCCCACCTCACGGAAATTCGCGCAGATTAAAGTGGCTTATCCCCAGATTCTTTACGAAACGTCTCATTGCACCGGTCTGTGCAACATAAGTTTCCACAAAAGACACCAAATGCGGGGCGCATGACATAAGCCAAAATGACTATAATCATTATATTTCTATTATATTTAGCACACCATCACAAAGACTTAAACATATGAGTGTGTGATCGGATTTTCATGCACGATACAAGATTGAGCCGGACACTCGGCTACAACGCCTGGTCCTGCCCAATATGATCTGAGGATTTAAGAGCCGTCCTTCAAACTCAGCTTCTTGCGCTTCATCGGCGCCGAGCCGGGCTTGGCCGCTCCGCCCGATTTTCCAGAAAACTTAGATTTGCCGGACGCGGGACCGGACTTGGGCGTATAGGTCCTCTTGCCGTCTTTAATCTTGTAGGGTTTATCGCCCTTGGCCTTATGGGGCTTGCCGCCCTTGGCCTTATAGGGTTTGTCACTTTTGGCCTTATAAGGCTTGTCGCCTTTGGGTTTATAGGCCTTGTCACCCTTGTCCCATGGCTTTTTCGCGCGCGGCGCCTCGTCCCCGTCCGAATCATACTTGCGTTTCGTTGGGGCCTTTAAAGGGTTGTATGAGGACTTTTTCTCATACGATTTCTTCCCGAACGGCTTCTTCGCCACATAAGAACGCTCGCGCGGGGCCGGAGAATCCGGCGCGCCTTTCATGCGCGTCACCGTAATGGATTTTTCCACCTTGCGGGTTGGGCCGACGGCTTCAAGGAATTTGTCCACGCAATCGGCCGCGAGTTCGACGTGGGTGTCTTCCTGATTGATTTTAATCGCGCCGATGTCGCGCTTGGTGATGTGACCCGCGCGGCACAACATGGGCAACAGCCAACGGGCTTCGGCGGTGTGCTTGCGCCCCACCGACAAGGTGAACCACACGCCGGTCTTGAAATCGTCGCGGGGCCTTGCTTGGCGTTCCGCCGGTCCGGTGTCGAGCAATTCTTCCGGGGCCGGCTGGCCTTCCCGGTGCAAGCGCACGAAGGCGCTGGCGATTTGCTCGGCCCCATGACGAGCTAGAAGCTCCTTGGCAAAGGCCAAATCGGCGTCGTTCAGAGGTTCACTTAGCTTCGGGTCGTCGAGTATGCGATCACGGTCACGGCCCAAAATGTCTTCACCCGACGGTGGTTTGGCCCAGGTCGCTTTGATCTCCGCATTTTGCAGCAGGCGTTCGGTGCGCTTGCGCCAGTTGTGCGGCACGATCAGGGCGCTGACGCCCTTGCGCCCCGCGCGTCCCGTGCGACCGCTGCGGTGCAACAGGGATTCCGCATTTTTCGGCACGTCCGCGTGGATCACCAATTCCAAGTTGGGCAGATCAATGCCGCGGGCCGCCACATCGGTGGCGACACAGACCTTGGCCCGACCGTCACGCATGGCTTGCAGGGCATGGGTGCGTTCGTTCTGGCTCAATTCACCCGACAGGGCCACCACCGAAAAGCCGCGATTGTTCAAGCGGCTGGTCATGTGGTTGACGGTGGCGCGGGTGGCGCAAAATACGATGGCGTTCTGCGCATCGAAATAACGCAGCAGGTTGATGATGGCGTTTTCTTTATCGTTAGGAGCAACGGTCAGCGCGCGGTATTCGATGTCCACGTGTTGCTTCGCATCGGCCTGGGTAGCGACGCGCACCGCGTCCTTCTGATAACGCTTGGCCAAGGTGGCGATGGCGCGCGGCACGGTGGCGGAAAACATCAATGTGCGACGGTCAGCCGGTGCGGCGCCGAGGATATATTCCAAATCATCGCGAAAGCCCATATCAAGCATTTCGTCCGCTTCGTCCAACACAATGGCTTTCAGTTCCGAAGTGTCGAAAGAACCGCGTTCGACATGATCGCGCAGACGTCCGGGCGTGCCAACCACGATGTGCGCACCATGTTTCAAGGCGCGGCGCTCAGCGCCCATGTCCATACCGCCGACACACGAGGTAACGACGGCACCGGTTGCCGCATACAGCCATTCCAGTTCGCGTTTAACCTGCAACGCCAACTCACGGGTCGGGGCAATGGCCAAAGCCAAAGGCTTTTGCGCGCGACCAAAGCGATCTTCGCCAACCAACAGGGTTGGGGCTACGGCAATACCAAAGGCTACGGTCTTGCCCGACCCGGTCTGAGCGGACACCAAAGCATCGGCGTCTTTAAGTTCAGGGGCCAACATCGCAGTTTGCACCGGGGTCAAGTCGGTATAGCCGCGTTTGGTCAACGCCTGGCTAAGCGCCGGGGCGACGCCTTCAAATTCAGTCATTTTATGTCTTTCGGAATGCGGGTTTACGCCCTGTATATCCGGGCGTTTATCTCAAAGTTGCGCGCACCATAACAGAACTCACACAACTATGGTAGGGGGCTGGATTCGGGGCTTATAACAGCCCGACCGCCCTCACTTAAACCGAAATTGTTTGGACAACCGCGCCAGAACCTTAGATGGCTAGGTATTCCTGGCGCATATCGGCGTTGTCCAAGACCTCTTGCGCGGTGCCGTCGAACACGACTTCGCCCATGTCCAAGATAATGGCACGGTCGGCCAAGTGCAGAGCGGCAATGGCATTTTGTTCCACGATGATGGTGGTGATGCCCAGCTTCTTCACCCCTTCAAGGATACGCTCGATTTCGTGCACGATAACCGGGGCCAAACCTTCATAGGGTTCATCCAGCAACAACAGCTTGATGTCACGGGCCAGAATACGCGCCACCGCCAGCATTTGTTGCTCGCCGCCCGAAAGCGTGATGCCTTCCTGAGTGCGCCGTTCCGCCAAGCGGGGGAAATGCTCGTAGATGCGCTCAAGCGACCAGCCGTGCGGCGGGGCGATCTGCGACAAGGTCAGGTTTTCCTCCACCGTTAACCCGGCGATGATGGAACGATCTTCGGGGACCAAGCCCACGCCGTTGCGCGCCGCTTGCCACGATTGCATATCGTGCAGCGGCTGGTGGTCGAGCCAGATTTCACCATGCTTGAGTTGCGGATCGTCCATCCGGGCGATAGAGCGCAAGGTGGTCGTTTTACCCGCACCATTTCGGCCCAACAGGGCAACGATTTCACCCTCGTGGATGTCCATGCTGACACCCTGCACGATATAGCTCTCGCCATAATACGAATGCATGTCCCAGCACGAAAAGAACGCGGGTGCCGCGCCTTCATTGACGGGTTTCTCTGCCGTTGGCCGGTTGCCAACATCCACGCCGAGTAAATCGCTCATAAGTGTGCTCCGCCCAGGTAGGCTTCTTGAACTTTTGGATTTCCGCGAACCTCTTCCGGCGAGCCTTCAGCGATGATCGCCCCTTGCGCCAGAACGCTGATGTGGTCGGCCAAGCTGAACACCACATGCATATCGTGCTCGATAATCACCTTAGTCATACCTCCCAGCTTAATGCGTTTGAGGATGTCGATGGTGCGGTTGGTGTCGTGACGCGCCATACCGGCGGTGGGTTCGTCCAACAAGAGCAACTTCGGTTTCTGCACCAGACACATGGCCAATTCCAAGCGCCGCTTGTCGCCCCGCGACATGCTGCCCGCGATGTCGGCGGCCTGGTCTTGCAGGTTGAGCTCTTCAAGGATGTGCATGGATTCTTCTTGGATGCCCTTTTCGCCCGCCAGGGCCTTAAACGGGTTGAACTTGAACTGGCCATCGCGCTTCGCTAGGGCCGGAATCACCACGTTTTGCAAAATCGTCAATTCCGGGAAGATTTCCGGGGTCTGAAACACCCGCGCCACTCCGGCTTGATTGATCTCATGCGGGGTCTTGCCGGTGAGAATCTCATCGCCGAGCATAACCGTGCCGCTATCAGGTGCCAGACGCCCAACGCAGACATTCAACAGCGTCGATTTACCCGCGCCATTGGGGCCGATGATGGCATGCGTCTTGCCCTCTTCGATCTGCAAATTGATGTTGCTGAGCGCCTGAAGACCGCCGAAGGTCTTTTCAACGCCGGTCACACTGAGAACGATTTCTTTCTTATTTTCCATAGCCTTAACTCTCGCCCGCAGGTGTCTTGGCCGGGGCGGCATCATCGTCGCCGCCAGACTTAGATCGGTCTTTTAGGATGTAGCTTTTGATGCGGTCATAGCCTTCCATGATGCCGCCGGGCAGGAAGATCACGATCACCATAAACAACGCGCCCAGGGTCAAGTGCCAGCCTTCGCCGACGAACGGGTTGATGATAAAGACCATCACGTTTTCAAGCAGGTTCGGCAGGAATGAAAAAATTTCATGGAGCACCTGATCGTTAAACGACGAAAAGATATTTTCGAAATATTTGATTAGCCCCGCACCCAGCAGCGGCCCGATCAATGTTCCAACACCGCCCAAAATGGTCATCAAAACGACCTCGCCAGAGGCCGTCCACTGCATCCGCTCGGCACCGGCCAGGGGATCCGTCACGGCCATCAAGGACCCCGCCAAACCCGCATACATACCGGAAATCACAAAGGCCACGAGCAGGTACGGGCGGGTGTTAAAACCGGTGTAACTCATACGACTCTGGTTGGATTTAATCGCGGCGAGTTTCAGGCCCAACGGCGACCTGAAAATCCGCAAGGACACGTAGAACCCGATAATCAGCAATACGGCACAGAAATAAAACCCGGGATACCCGCTCAACTTCAGGCCGAACAGTTCGGTGGACGGAAGGCCCGTGCCCGCGACCGCAGCCGCATCCAATACACGTGGATCATCAAGCGCCAATTGAAGGCTCGTTTCGCCATTGGTAATCGGCGTCAGTACCGAATAGGCAAGGTTGTAGGACATCTGAGCAAACGCCAGGGTCAGGATCGAGAAATAAATGCCCGAACGCCGCAAGCAGATGAAACCAATCACAACGGCGAAGAGGCCCGCCAGCACGGTGCCAAAAATAATGCCCGGTATGACGTTCATAGTCAGAAGCTTAAACGACCATACCGTTGCGTAAGAGCCAATGCCAAGAAATGCGGCATGACCAAACGACAAATATCCGGTGAGGCCGAATAGAATGTTAAAACCAATGGCGAAGATGCCGAAGATGGCAAACTTCTGCAACAGGGCCGGATAGGATGCGCCAATTGGGTCGGTCCAAATGGGCATGGTCAAAACGACTACGGTAAAGGCGGCCATTAACAACAGGTCATTTTTTGGGCTTTGCACATTCATGATTTAATCCTCCATCACGCCTTTGCGGCCCATCAGGCCACGCGGACGGAGTAGCAAAATCGCCACCGCCACCAGATAAATAATGATCTGATCAATACCAGGGATAATTTGTTTCACTTCGTTCATGGACGCGAATGATTCCAAAATGCCCAGCAGGAATCCTGCCGCCACCGCGCCGGGCAGTGAGCCCATGCCGCCAACCACGACGACCACGAACGACAGCACCAGCAATTGCATCCCCATATTATAATCCGGAGCCACAATCGGCGTGTACATGGCCCCCGCAAGACCGGCAACCACGGCCGCCAAGGCAAACACAATGGTGAAGCGGCGCTGAATATTGATGCCCAACAGGCCGACCGTATCGCGATCCGCCATACCCGCACGGACCACCATGCCGTAGGTGGTGTATTTCAGGAACGAAAACACGCCGCCGATCACAATCACGGAGAAAATAAAATAGATCAAACGCCACCACGGATAGACCATGGAATCGTTCAAACCCAGCATGGCGCCAATGGGCGCACTGCCAGAAACGATATCCGGGGCGTTTATGGGAATGGGGTTGGCGCCGAAGAAATGCTTAACGATTTCCTGCACGACAATCGCCAGACCGAAGGTCACCAAAATCTGTTCGGCATGGGTGCGTTTATAAAAATAACGAATGAGGCCGCGTTCCATGGCAATGCCAATCAACGCCATAATGGGGATCGTGAAGACAATCGATATGGGGACCGCATAATCAATAATCGCCGCCCCGGTATCGCCCCACCAAATTTCCAGGTAAGGAATTTCTTTATAAGCTTCAAAAAACGTGATGCTTTCATCACGAATTTTTTGAGAGATGGTCAGAATTTTGTACACCGACACCGTACAGAACGCGCCCAGCATGAAGAGGACGCCATGGGCGAAATTCACAATGCCGAGCGTTCCAAAAGCCAGCGTCAGGCCTAGGGCGATCAAGGCATAGGCTGCCCCTTTGTCCAGGCCGTTCAAAATTTGGATAAATATAGCGTCCATAGCAACCAACCATCTGTATCAACACACCCCGCACACTTAATATGGTAACGCGCGCATGCAGATATAATTATTTCTGGAACGTTTGTTCAGTTAGGCTGTGGCGCCAACCACCGAAGTGATTGACGCCACATAAAAACCCAACGTGAAAAAGCCCTTAGACCGGACCTAATTCGCCACCAAACATGGATGCTGGATATTCGACTTGCGAACGCGGCACGACCTGCTCGACTTTCAACAGATCGAACTGAGTGGACGGGTTTTCGTTACCACGCACCACCAACACGTCTTTAAAGCATTGGTGATCTGCGGCGCGGTATTCGGTTGGACCATTACCCATGCCATCAAACTTGTGGCCTTCCAATGCCGGAATCACGCCAGCCGGGTTGAAGCTTCCGGAACGTTCACACGCATCTGCATACAGCAACGTTTGAACGTAGCAGGTGTGAGCGGCCATCGACGGCGGGAAGCCGTATTCGTTCGCAAACGAGGTCACAAACGCCTTCGTCGCGGCGTCGGGCAAGGACCAGTTCCAGTTGGTGGTGCCCAAAATGCCTTTGATGTCTTCACCGGAGCCTTGCGCCATTTTACGCGAGAACAGCGGCACAACGACTTCCCACTTTTTGCCCGTTTTCGCAATCTTGTTGCGCATATCAAACTGAACGGCTGCCTTCAGGGAGTCATTCATGTTCTTGCCGTAATGGTTCAAGACCAACACGTCGGCATCGGAATTGATGGCCTGCGTGATATAGGACGAGAAATCCGTTTGCGTCAGAGGCGTACGCACGGGTTGAACGGTTGACCAGCCAAGTTTTTCCGTCGCGTTTTTGATCGATTCTTCTTGAGTCCAACCCCAAGAATAATCAGCCGTTAAGTGATACGCGCGGCGGCTGGTGCCGTATTCTTTTTCCAAGATAGGGGCAAGTGCCTGACCGGACATGTAAGCGTTGAAGAAGTGGCGGAAGCCATAACGCTTTTTGTCTTTACCCGTGGTGTCGTTGGAGTGGGTCAAGCCGGCCATGAACATGACCTTGGCTTCGTTGCACAGGCCCTGCACGGCGATCGCCACACCGGAAGAAGAACCGCCGGTAACCATAATTGCGCCGTCTCGCTCAATCATGCGCTTGGCAGAATCACGTGCGGCGGGAGCTTTGGTTTGGGTGTCGCCGGTCACGTATTCGACCTTCTTACCCAAGATGCCGTTTTCCTTGAGATTCATCGGCTTCATGGTCGAAATCATACCGTTGTCTTTGCCGGTGCCATTGAGGTGCGCAACAGCCAACTTGTAAGCACGCAGCTCGTCGGCGCCTTCTTCAGAATACGCACCGGTCTGAGGCACGTTGAAGCCCAGCGTAACGGACGATTTGCTGCTCGGATCGTTGGTGAACGCGTGAGCTTGGCGGGTCAAAATCAACGGCGCGGACAAAGCCACACCTGCAACCGCGCCCGTTTTCAGAACGGTACGGCGGGTAAATTTTTTGTCAGTCATATCGAAAACTCTCCCTTGTTAAATCCAACTTGCCATTGTTTGGCTTTGTTTGGCTGCCCGGGTGGTGCGCACGGCCTTGATCCCTATCGAAACGAACGCCACAACTGATCACTTTCAGCCCCCTTCTTATCCGAAGCCCTCACCCTATTTTATGGAGAACACAGAGTCACCCTGAATCTCGACTATGACGACCTGTGTGTGAGAGCACAGAATGGTGCCACATCCGCCCCGCCCCTTCACGCCTATAATCGAGCACAACCACGCTAAATGACTTTCATTTCCACATTGTGGAAATGGGGGGTGACGATCTCTCCGAAGGGTCCCCTAATTCAGCTTAACCGGACCACAATTGGGTGATGAAATGACCGTAAAGCCCCTCTCTATCCCATCATTTACGGGCATTGAGGCCTGTGTGTTTGATGCCTACGGCACCTTGCTGGACGTGGGCGCGGCGGCGGTGCGGTGCCAAGATGACTTAGGCGCAAACGCCCAGCCGCTGGCGGACCTGTGGCGGGCCAAGCAACTGCAATACACCTGGCTTTCGAGTCTCATGGGCCAGCACCGGGACTTTTACGAGATCACCCGCATGAGCCTCGACTTCGCGATGGAGACGCTGGAGCTGTACGACCCGCCCCTGTGCGATAAACTCATGTCACTCTATGAAGTTCTGGATGCGTACCCCGAGGTCTTGGACCTGCTGCGCACGCTTAAAGAAGCGGGGCTTAAGACCGCTATACTGTCCAACGGCACGCCCCAAATGCTCGACACGGCGGTGCAAGCAGCGGGGCTCAAAGCGCACTTAGACAGCGTGATTTCCATTGAGCAGGCGGGCATCTACAAGCCCAGCCCCAGCGTCTACCGGCTTGCGGTGGATACATTGGCCGTGCCAAAAGACTGCATCTGCTTTGTGTCGAGCAACGGCTGGGACGCCATGGGCGCGTCCGCGTTCGGCTTTCAGGTGGCGTGGGTCAACCGCGCCGGACTCAAGCCCGAGCGCCTCGGCTTCCCCCCCCAAGCGGAACTGAGCGATCTCACCGGGCTGGCCTCGCTGGTGCTGCCGCAAGAATAAGGACGACCACATGAAAGTCATCATCGCCGGCTCGCGCCAAATCGAGGACGAAGACGCCTTAAAAACGCTGATCGAAAAAACCGGCTGGGACATTGAAGAAGTGGTCTCCGGCGGGTGTCGGGGCGTCGATAGCCTGGGCGAGCACTGGGCCGAAACGCACGCCATCCCCGTGCGCACCTTCGCCGCCGATTGGGCCAAGTATGGACGCGAGGCCGGGGAACTGCGCAATCGCGAAATGGCCGCCTACGCCGACGGACTGATCTTGCTGTGGGATGCCAAAAGCCCCGGTTCAAGCTGCATGTTGCGGGAATCGGCCAAAGCCGACATCCCCATCCAACACGCCGTCTATGGCCTCGACATCGCCGACATTGGCGCCGTGGAACAGGCCATCCTCGACTATTATTGGTCCGGCAAGGGGCGCTTGGTGTTCCAGCACAGCCACTGGGAATGGGAAACCGCCGATGCCGACGCCCCGCTCGTCAGCCAAGAAGCCATCGCCGCGCTGACAGCCAAAGGCCTGCTCGAACAAGCCACCCTCACCATCCTGCGCCAACCCCATTCAGACGTGCACAGCACGAAGGCGTGAAGGGCCAGAACCATGATCGCAGTCATTTTTGAAGTGTGGCCCGACCCGAAGCAAAAACAGGCCTACCTCGACATCGCCGCCGAGCTGCGCCCGCTGCTAGACGGCATTGAAGGTTTTATCTCTATCGAAAGGTTCGAGAGCCTGTCCGAACCCGGCAAAATCCTGTCCCTATCGTTCTGGCGCGACGAGGATGCAATCACCCAGTGGCGCACCCTTGAACGCCACCGAGACGCCCAAGCCGAAGGCCGCGGCGGCGTGTTTCAAAACTACCGCCTGCGCGTCGCCAGCGTCATCCGCGACTACGGCATGACAGACCGGGGCGAGGCCCCGGAGGATTTGCAAAATGCGGATTAAGGCTGGGTCCGACTGGGATTGAGGCTGCGCCGAGAATGTCTGCTTTGGGTGGGTGGCCTATTTGATCGGCACGCGGGCCGTGGCCTTGGTGATGGGGTCTTGGTTGGATCTCATCTTATCGCTTTGCTTTTTTCATGCGCCCACTGAAGAACGTCGTCATAGTTCCCTTGAAAAACAATTTTATTGGATTTTTTCTCAAGCTGGTAGTCATATATGGGATCGTAATAATCCTTCAACAGGGCCTTAATCCACGCTTCATGCCCGCTTAAGTCGCCGCGTTCATCTTGTTGGTGCAGTGCGGCGTCCATTAACGCCGCAATCCGTTTATAGTTTTCCAACCCTAAGCGTTTTTGTACGCGCGATAGGCTTTGCGTCAAATAGTCGACAAACAAGTCCCATCCGTTCGCCGGGTGGGCATCCAAGAACTCCTGCGTCATCTCAACCACGTATTCTTGGAGGATGCGCTGGACGCGAAATTCAAGAGGCATTTCAACCAAAGCAACGCTCGCATCTCGCATTTGGTCATAAAATGCTTGCGGGATCGTGTTGGTTCCGATGAGCCTGCTTTCATCTTCGACAATCAATGTACGCTCTGGGTATTGGCGGCGTTTGCGTAACAAATCGATGCCCAAAGCGTTTTCAAAATCAACTTGTGACGAAATCCCAGACACCCGCCCGCCGAAGCTTGACCCCCGGTGATTGGCATGACCTTCCAAATCCGTGCTGAACGCGATTGCATTCACCAGCGGCGTTTTGGCGGTGCCCGTTTTTCCACCGATCCGTAAAATTGGCACCCGATCTGCGGCATCATCAATTTGGTCGATAATGATCCGCCGAAGCGCTTTAAAGCCGCCGTCAATTAAAGGGATATCGGTACCTGCCTCAGACATCCACGCCCGTGCATAGTTGGACCGCATACCGCCACGCCAGCAATAGATGTGGGTATTTTCATGGGCCGCAGCAAAATCGCACCACGCTTGAATGCGGTCCTTTTTGCTTTTCCCGGTGACCAGAGAATGGCCCAATTCGATGGCCGCTTCCCGGCCCTTTTCTTTATAGCAAGCACCGACCAACTCGCGTTCATCGTCACGCAATATGGGAATATTCGTCGACGTTGGAAAGCGTCCCTTGGCAAACTCAATTTCCGCCCGAACATCCAAAAACGGTGTCGCTTTGATCAACAAGTCTTCAAACTGTTCACTCGGGATAATGTGATCTGACAAAGTTTTGGCCCTATGGCACAAATTATATAATTTCAGAAAAGAGTTTCGCGCACCGCCCCACACTAACACGTTCCAGCCAGCGGTCTATAATCAAGGCGACGAACAAGCCGATCACGGAGATTATAGCCAGAGGAGATGTCTGCTTGTGGCTGAGGCAGACCTTCTAGGGACCACGGCATGACATCCGCTTTCTCTCGCTAAACAGACACGGCGAGCGTTAAGCGTTGCCATGCAAGGCCTGGATTGACGGATTGGACGGTAAGCTATTTTCTTCTGACAATTCCTCAAGAATAGCCCGATACGTTTTGATTTCTATCTGGTTGATGTCGGATTAAATTGGCACCATACTTGATCAACAGTTCGGCCTTATACTTTATAAGATTCCAATGTTATATCCCCAAACCCTCTCATAACATGGTATGTTTTATTTTGCTAAAATAACCCCGCATGCATACGCGCTGCACAGAAATGCTGGGAATAAAAAGTAAGGGAAATCATCATGTTTATGCGGTCAATATTTTTTGCCTTTATGGGTATTTGTGTCACTTTTGGAGCCGTTCAGGCGGCCGAAATGAAGCCCGTATTCTTAGCCATAGACGGTGAATTTGGCCTTCCTAATAGCACTTCGGCGCAGTCGATTAAGTTAGGTGTCGACACTGCGATTGAAGAGATAAACGCCAACGGTGGCGTTCTCGGTGGCCGACCATTTGAATTGATCATCAAAGATAATCGCTCCATGCCGGCACGCGGTATTCGTAACTTACGGCAACTGGCCAAAGTTGAAGACTTGGTCGCCGTATTCAGTGGCAGGTTCAGCCCTGTTGTTTTGGAAACGTTATCGACCCTTTCTGACAATCAGTTGATTAACCTAGCCCCGTGGTCATCGGCGGATGGCGTCACGGAAAACAACATGACGCCGAACTATGTGTTTAGACTTTCTCTCAAAGACCGTTTTGCAATGCCGACGATGATTAAATTTGCCGCCGACCATGGCGCCAAAAAGATTGGCTTGTTGCTCACCAACACATCTTGGGGGCGCAGCAATTTAAAAGCCGCAGAACGTTACCTCAGAACCGTCGACAGTCCGGTGTCCGTTGGCACCTCTTGGTATAACTGGCGCGATGAGTCGCTTATGAAAGAATACCAAATTCTTCGCAAGGCAGGTGCCGAGAGTATTGTTCTGGTGGCAAATGACGATGAAGGGGCCTCTTTGGTTTCTGAAGTTGCGGCGCTTCCCGAAAATCAACGCCTACCGATCGTCAGTCATTGGGGCGTCACGGGCGGGAACTTTATTGGACAAATGTCGCGCAAGGATGCATTGGATCGAGTCGATTTTTCCGTGATACAAACGTTCAGTCTCTTTACCGCCGATCAAGATAAAGTTGCAAAAGTCATGAAAACGGTAAGCCAAGTTTCCAATATCAAAACAATAGAAGGTATTGAGGCTCCCGTTGGCTTTGGTCAAGCCTATGATCTCACCCATATTTTGGCGAAAGCCATTGATCTGGCAGGAACGACGAACCGCGCAAAGGTCCGAGATGCCTTGGAGCAGGTTAAGAATTATGATGGGCTGGTGAAGCATTTCAAACAGCCATTTTCACCTCAGAATCATGATGCTTTGCGCCTGGAAGATGTGTTTATGGCACGCTATCACGCCGATGGAACAATCCGTCCGATTAAGCCATGAGTGTCGACAGAATGTCTTCATTACATAGGACGTACCAATATGATACTGACACCAATATTTGACGCCTTTAGGCAAAATATCAGTTACCGTATTACCGCAGTGGCGGCCCTGCCAGCGTTGTTGTTCCTATCCATTGTGGGGGGAGGGGCGTATTGGCAAATGTATGGCAATGCCTATGATCAATTGGTGTCTTCGATAGACCTTAACGCCGATAACCAAGTTCGAAGACTTGGGGCGACCCTAAATACGATTGAAACCACACTTCAAACACTCTCTGAAAACTCGATGATCGCCAACGGTCTCATCGACAGTGCCGGACGAGAAACGTACTTGATCCCTCTTTTAGAGGGGTTCTCCGCGATCGATGGTATCCATATTGATGTCGGTCTTAGTGATTTTCTCGGCGAGACCATCGCATTCAGCGGCCAGTTCAACCCGTTTGTCGCTTATAAAAATGATGTCGCGTTGGCCATCGAAAATGGGACGTCGGCCCACACAATAATTCATAAGGATGGACAGAGGTTTCTGTTAGGAATTGACGTATTGGTTTATTCGCGTACGGGTTCCGGTGAAGGCGCTTTAGTATATCTTGTCAACGTAGATGAAATTTTTGAATTACATGTGAACACCAACCCGTTATTTGAAATGAGGCTCTTGCAAGCTGGCGTTGGTGGTCCTCAAAATGCAAACTATCAAATGCCTCATAAGGTCGCAGACAAAATAATAGCGACCCACCCAGTCCCTGTTGTAGAGGAGTTGTTGCAACTCGGACTAACGATAGAAACCACAACGGACGCGCAAAAGGCTTTTCAGCCCTTACAGCAGATATCCAGCCTGTTTGTAATTGGCTGTGTTGTGATTTTTATGTTGGTTCTCATCCTCAGCCTTTGGCTTGGTCGTCAATTAACACGGCCCTTGCAGCACTTAAAAACCGTTGTCGACAACGCCTCTTTAGACGCCGCCGTTCCTTTAGGTGAACTTATGAACAGACAGGACGAGGTGGGATCTCTTGCCTCAAGTTTTAATAAGATATTTACCAGCCTTCAAAGCCTGAACCTTACTTTAGAAGAAAAAATTCAAGAAAAAACACGCGAACACCAACTGGCAAAGAATGAAGCAGAACGCGCGAGCAAGGCCAAGTCTGAGTTTTTGTCTTCCATGAGCCACGATCTGCGCACGCCACTCAACGCCATCATTGGCTTTAGCGATATGATGCGGGCAAAAACCTTCGGTCCCCTCGGTAACGCCCATTACGATGCGTATGCCGACGACATTTACAATAGCGGGGAACACTTGATCAGCCTCATCAACGACATCCTCGACCTTTCCAAGATTGAAGCGGGTAAATACGACTTGGTGGAGCAGCCCTTAGATGTTTCTGTACTCATCCAAGCCTGTTTCCGTCAGGTTAAGAATATGGCAGACACGTCTGGACTGACCTTAACCGCGACCGTAGCCCCCGATTTGCCACACCTGCGCGGGGATAAAAGGGTGCTGACGCAAATCCTCAACAACCTGCTCTCCAACGCCATCAAGTTTACCGAGGACGGCGGAAAGATCGCCGTCACGGCAAAGGTTGATGAGAGCAACGGTATCGCTATAAGCGTTGAGGATACGGGAATAGGGATGTCGAAAGAAGGCATCGACAAGGCCTTACGCCCCTTTGAACAAGCGGATACCACACACTCCCGCAACCACGAAGGCACCGGCCTTGGACTTCCCTTATGCATCAACTTCATGAAGCTGCATGGCGGCAACATCACGGTGCAAAGCGAACTTGGCAAGGGCGCGACGGTCACCGCGCGCTTCCCGGCGAAGAGAACGATTGCTTCATGAGAGGCAGAAAGATTCATCTCAAGCCATCCTCAATATCCGATTTGGGGCAGGCCACACTCTAAAATGATAACGCTTATGGTCTACGCCCTTACGCCTTCGTGCTGTGCACGTCTGAATGGGGTTGGCGCAGGATGGTGAGAGTGGCTTGTTCAAGCAAGCATTTGGCTGTCAGCGCGGCGATGGCTTCTTGGCTGACGGGCGGAGCGTCGGCATCGGCGGTTTCCCATTCCCAATGGCTGTGCTGAAACACCAAGCGCCCCTTGCCGGACCAGTAATAATCGAGGCTTGCAACACATCTGCGGCGGCACTCGAGTGACACGCGGAAAATCCAGACATGACAAAACCCCAGCGTTTCCGCTGGGGTTTTGATGGTGGGCACGACTGGGATTGAACCAGTGACCCCCTCGATGTCAATGAACGGGCCTACCCCCTATCCATTTGATTTCATTGAAGTGAGGTGCCCCTAGATTTGTAGACACCTTCTTGACTAAATTTGAGGCAAGGAGGCCACCATGGGCAAAGCCAATTTCAGCGACGATTTCAAACGCGACGCCGTACGTCAGATCACCGAGCG
>Ga0316204_10000558_pt1 | contig 133513 bp, 122 predicted proteins | sample 6monrhotite_MG_2_FD_205661 | JGI IMG/M metagenome (GOLD analysis project Ga0316204, IMG submission 205661) | Microbial mat bacterial communities from mineral coupon in-situ incubated in ocean water Damariscotta River, Maine, United States -... | ecosystem: Environmental > Aquatic > Marine >...
CGCCAAACAGTGAAGCTGACACCACTATCATCGGCCGAAACCTAAGTGGCTGATATGCAAACGTCCGATCCATCGAATGAACCAAACCGCCCACATATCCCTTCAAATTCTAATCATTTCAAAAAGCAAGGACAAGTAATCCGCAGCGATCCCGTTCTTATCCGGTTTCGCTACCGCTTTTCCTATCCTGTCTGCGTCGTCTTCGGCGCGTCCCTTGGCGTTTCCGCTTCGGTGAGGCGGTATTTAGGGAAAGCCGAAACTGGCCGCAAGAGGAAAAAACCAGGTTCCTTTGTTTTTCTGTCACAAAATACGCTCGATACCTTCAAGCCTTTGTAATAATACAATAATTATTGGCCGCATCACAGCGATGGAAACCTTGTGGCTGCACAGATTTGGACCACAAGATGCTGATCCGTAGGCGACCAAATTGGCGGCTTTTGGACCGGCCGGTGCGCAAAGCCTTATTTCATTGGCTTTGCGCACCGGCACGTTTGAGTCGTTTTTGATTCTTTGGTCAACGACTCAGGTCAACACCCGCAATCGGGCGGCCTATCCTGCGGCGCGCCTGGCAATTTCGAGGCACAGATCGGTCGCCTTCGCCATGTCCTGCGCCGAGATCCACTCCAACGGGCCATGAAGGTTCTGCATCCCGGTAAACAGGTTGGGGCACAGAACGCCCATCTCTGTCAGCCGCGACCCATCGGTGCCGCCGCGAATGGGAACCGAGATCAGATCAATCCCCAGCGCCTGAACCGCATCACGGGCCAGATCGACCGGCGCCATGTTGTCTTCCAGCCAATACCGCATGTTTCGGTACTGCGGCGTGATCGTGCAGGTGATCCGCGCGCGAGGTTCGGTTGCCGCAACCGTTTCACAGACCTGCCGCACCAAGGCGCCCTTTTGTGCCAGCCCCTCCAATTCGAAATCCCGCAGGATGAACCGCACCTGCATGTCCGCCGCGCTGCCGGACATATCGACGGCATGGATGAACCCGTCGCGCCCTTCTGTGGTTTCGGGCGTCATGGTGACATGGGGCAACGTCTGGACGATCTTGGACGCCAGGTGGATCGCGTTGACCAGTTTGTCCTTGGCCGTGCCGGGATGGATGGACACGCCCTGAACCGTGACCACAGCGAAATCGGCTGAGAAGGTTTCGAATTCGATTTCCCCGACCCCCCCGCCATCGAAGGTATAGGCGAAATCGACGCCCAGATCTTTGGGCAGACGGCTATGCACGCCTCTGCCGATTTCCTCATCCGGGGTAAAGGCCAGCCTCAGCGTGGGGCGGGGCAGATCGGGGTTGGCCAGCATCTGGCGCGCGGCGGTCATCAGGATCGCCACGCCGGCCTTGTCGTCCGCGCCCAGCAGCGTGGCGCCGGAGGCGGTGACCAGGTCATCGCCCTGCTTGGTGGCGAGATACGGGAAGTCGGCGGGCGACAGGGTCAGATCCGGTGCATCGGGAAACGTGATGTCACCGCCATTGTAGCCCCGGATCACGCGGGGCTTCACGCCGGTGGCGTTGAACTGTGGCGCGGTATCGACATGGGCCAGGAAGCCCACGGTCGGCCCCGGTTGCGTGCCGGGGATGGTGGCCAGCACGGTGCCATAGTCGGTCAACGTCACGTCCTGCGCGCCCATCTGTTGCAATTCGCTGACCAACAGGCGCTGCATATCCAGTTGGATGGCCGTCGAGGGGGTGGAGGGGCTGTCGCCATCCGACTGGCTGTCAATGGCGCAATAGCGGGTAAGGCGGTCGATCAGTTCGTCGGTGGTATCGGTCATGCGGGCGCTCCATTGCATTTACGCGGATGAGGCCCGGGGGGTGCGGCGAAGTCAAGACGGGTGTGCCAACGGCACCGAATTGCCAATCCCTTGATGGCAGAAAGTCGTTGACTTGGCATGGATTTCCCTGCCCAATTCCATCGATCTGACGGCTCCGCGTGGTCAGAAAGTTGCTGTTACGGGTTGCCCAACAGAACGCCGACGCTTGCAGACGCACAGGCGAAGACCGGTGAACGCCTGATCTGTTTGTCCCAATGAAATGCGTTCGCAGTCTGAAAGGGCTTACCTATGGGCGCAGGATTCAACCTGGTCATTCACAACGATACAGATCCGGGACCCGCGGTCAGTTTCAAGTTCGAGATCCTTGACGTCTGTGTTGAGCATGTCGATCGGATCTACACCAATGGATTGCCACCTGGAACCAAAACGGGCGGCTATCTGGAGGCAATCAGCAGCGGAAGTTGCGCGTTTACGGCGTCCAAACTTACGATCACCGTGCTTGTGGACACGGGGCCAAATGGCCGAGACATCGTCGGCAGCATTTACCGGGATGCAGGCGGGCCCTTCCCAAGCGGATGGAAGTTTGCGACCGCCTTCCCCAAGGACTCACATGGCGTGGGCGGTTGGGGGGCCTATAAACTGGTCAACACGTATGATGACAGTGCGGACCCATCCAACCATGTTCAAATCGTCGAAAACAGATAGCCCGCCCCTACGCATCCCACGCCACCGGCATCTTCAACGGCCCGCGAAAGGCCCAGCCGCCAAAGGGGGTGTCACCGGTCAGGCGCAGGCCCGGCAGCTGCGCGAAGATCATCGGCAGCGCGACCTCGGCGATCAGGCATCTGGAGGCCCACGCCCCGGCGCAAAAATGCGGACCCGCGCCAAATGTGATGGCCGGGCCGCAGTCCTGGGTGATGTCGAACACGTCAGGCCGCGTGAACACGGTTTCATCGCGGTTGCCCAACCCGAACATCAAGAACACCTTGTCATCAGGCTCCAACGTCACGCCATGCAGCGTGTGGCGTTGTGCAATGCGGCGGGGTGACATGCCGATGGGGGCCATCCAGCGTGTGTATTCCTCGAACGCCTGCATCCATGTGGCGTGCCCATCGCGGATCATCGCCAACTGATCTGGGTGCGTGAGCAGCGCCCAAACCGCGCCGCCGATCACGTCACGCGGCTCATTCTGCCCGCCCGAAATGGCCAGCTTCACATTCGCGCGGATCTGCGCATCGGACATCCCCGCCTGCATTTGCACTGACAGAAGGGAGTGATCCGGGGCGGCGGCCAGATCTGGCATACGCTCGGTGATGTAGCGGTCAATGGCGGTGGTGCAGTCGGTGCAGCGTGCCTCTGTTTCAGGATCGCCCGCGTAATTGGCGATGCCGTCCATCATGCCTTGGCTGACACGGTCCATTTCTGACCAAGGGATCTGCGTCAGGCCTGTGATGCATTTCAGCGCCTCGCCCGATATTCGCATGGCGATGTCGGTGACCATATTGGCCTGTCCGCGCGGGTGCAGCTCTGTCAGCAGATCCGACGTGAAGCGTTCAAACTGCGCCTTCCATACGTCGCGCACCGTTTTTGGGGAAATCGTCGGAAAGATCGCCCGGCGCTCTGCCGCATGCGCATCACCGTCCTTGCGCATCATGTTCTGCCCCATCAGCCGGGTCATCAACCCATCCGGCTGATCCGAGGAAAAGACCTCGATCTTCTTTTCGTTCTCGAAGATATCATCCCGGCGCGTCAGCAACGTCGCACCCAGTTCAGGCACAAAGACCAAGGGGGCCGTGGCGCGCATCTGTTTCAGCGCAGGATACGGATCCTTCCAGAACGCAGCTGGGTCGATATGGAAAACAGGTGCATCGGACATGGGCCATCCAGTCAGTATATCGCGCTCATAGGATCAGAGGCCGCGCACGACTGTCAACGCCGCCGCTTGAGCGAAATCGGCCTTCAAGCTAGGGTCAGCGTCTGAAACCCGAAGGGGACACCATGCTCGAACCGCTCGGACCACAGTTGTGGCTTTGTGATGGCCCAGCGATCAACGCCCTTGCCGGGTTCTACTATCCGACACGTATGGCGATCTTGCAGTTGGACTGCGGCAGTCTGGCTGTCTGGTCCCCGGTCGCCCTGCCCCCTGCCCTGCGTGCTGAAATCGATGCCCTTGGCCCGGTGGCACATCTGATCGCGCCCAATCACCTGCATCATCTGTCCCTGCCACAGTGGATCAGCGCCTATCCCAACGCACAGGTCCATGGGGCCCCTGGGCTGGCGCACAAGCGCACGGACCTGGACTTTGACAGCACCCTGGGGGCCGAGGCGCCAGCGGCCTGGGCGGGCCAGATTGATCAGGTCCTTTTGCACGGAAACAAGATCACCACTGAGGTTGTGTTTTTCCACAGGGCCAGCGGAACGGTTTTGTTCACCGATTTTCTGCAACATCTGCCCAAAGGATGGTTCCGGGGCTGGCGGGCCGTGGTAGCCCGGTTGGACCTGATGACCGGGGCCGATCCCGCCGTCCCACGCAAGTTCCGTCTGGCGCAAACCGACCGGCACGCCGCGCGCGAAGCCGTGTCCCACATGCAGGGCTGGCCGGTGACGCAGATTGTCATGGCCCATGGCGCGCCGGTGACGCAGGACGCGCCAGCCATCCTGCGCCGCGCCTTTGCCTGGCTCTAACGCGGCTTGCCCTTGCCTGGGGCGCCACGTCAGGCTTGGCAAACATCGGGGCGCCGGTCACCTTGGGCCAAACCGCATAAGGGGACCCATCATGCACCCAACCATCACCCAAATGATCGACGTTGTCGCCAAAGGGCGCGAAGAAGACATCGGCCCCCTGCTGGCGGATGACGTGGCTTTTCTGCCGCCGACGTATTGGAAAACCTGGACCGGGCGCGCGCCGGTCGCGGCTTTGCTGGGCCATGTCGGGCGGGTGTTTTCAGATTTCCACTATCGCCGGATCATGGGCGATGGGCTGGACTGGGCGCTGGAGTTTCAATGCAAGGTGGGCGATCTGGACGCGGTTGGCGTGGACCTCATCACGTTGAACGACGCGGGATTGATCACCAAGTTCGAAGTGGTGATGCGCCCGCTGAAATCCGTCGATGCGCTGCGCGGTGCGATGAACGCCGCAGTCAGCACCGATCCGCGCTTTCTGGAATTTCGCAGCGCGTTGTCTTGAGCCCTGCGCGGCGTCTTCACTGATGCCGCTTTGGCTTGGGCAGGACAACGTTCTGCAATTGGCCGATAGAGTGACACAATTATCAGCGGCGGGATGAACGCCGCCTTCCGCCCTGTTGCAAGGGCAGTCAGAAAGGCCACGCGATGGTTTCGGTTGTGATGTTGGGCGCCTCAGGCGCGGTGGGCGGCGAGGTCTTGCGCGTGCTTGCGACGATGCCAGAGGTCACGCAGGTCACGCTGCTGAACCGGCGGGCGATGGCTGGATTGCCCGCCAAGGCGGTTGAGCACATCGTCGATGTCGGTGCGCCTGACAGTTACCGCAGTTTCCTGGCAGGCCATGACACGGCGATCTGCACCCTTGGCGTTGGTGAGCCGTCAAAGGCCAGCCACGCGGACTTCACCCGCGTTGACCACGACATGCCGCTGGCCTTCGCGCAGGCCTGCAAGGACGCGGGCGTGGCGCATTTTTCGCTGCTGTCGGCGGTTGGCGTGTCCTCTGGATCGCGGGTGTTCTACATCCGCTCCAAGGGCGCGTTGGAGGATAGCTTGCGGGCACTGGAATTCGCGCGACTCAGCCTGTTTCATCCCAGCATGATCCTGACGCCGACAAATCGCTATGGCCTCTCGCAAGCGCTCGTTTTGACGGTCTGGCCGTGGCTGACTCCGCTGCTGGCGGGTTCTTTGCGCAAGTATCGAGGGATCCCGGTGCAGGATCTGGGGCGGTCGATGGCCTTGAATACGCGGGCTGGGCACGGCGATGCACAAACCGGGGTCGAGGTGCTGGACTGGGATCAGATGATGGCGCTCAGCCGGGCGGGGTGAAGCACTGCCCTTCCGCCGCAATGCAAACGCCCAAACCGGCGCACCCAAAAGGACATGAAGCATGGCCGAATATGTCGGACCTGACAGCGTTGTCGCTGTGCAAAAAGCACTCAGGGCGCGCACGGCGGACCTCGCGACGCAGCCGCTTTTGTCAAATGGCGGCCGGATGTTGAACATTCTGGAAGCCGACGCCTATGGCTGGGACCGCGTTCGGGCCGAGGTGCAGACTTATGGATATGTCGGTCTGACCAAAGTGTCCCGCGATACGACTTTGGCGCGACTGGCCCAAGACTTCGGGCCAAACGCTGATTTTCCGCATTGGGACGTTTTCACCGGTCAAGCCGAACCCGTAACCACGGCCTGCCGCGCCATCGTTGGGTCTTATAATCTGCCCAGGGATTGGAAACTGATCCATGAAACCATGCCTGACGACCAGCTGATCGAGGCCGCGCAAAGCGTCAATCTTGCGGCGGGGGTTCAGTCGCCGCCGGCCTACTATCTGCGCAGCGATTTCATGCCGTCGATGCTGACGGCCTTGATCGATGGTTCTGGCGGCATGGTCGCTTGCGCCTCTGGAAACATGCGGTATCACGCTGATGGCCCGATGGCAGGCGGGATGTTTGCCGGGGGCGTTTCGGTGGCAGAGGTCCATCGCCGCAAGGGGCTGGGCGCATTGGTAAACGCTGCACTGCTGGTGGAAAGCCAAAGGGTGCTGGGCTGGACGCATGTTCTGGAACAGGCCCGCGCCACCAATTTGGCGTCAGTCGCGATGATAGAACACTGTGGGCTGATGTCATGGCCGGGTGTGGTGACGTGCATGGTGAATATCGGGACGGGTTTTCAGACACGTTAGGCCCCGCAGAAAGTCACCGCGTTGAGCGTGCGCACACCCCAGCAACCGACCACGCAACAACCCGCATCAACGAAAAAGCGCGCGCCGTTGTGGGCGCGCGCTTTTCTTGTCTCAGTCCGTGGATACTCAGACCAGCGAGCTGTCGATCGCTTTGCAAGCTTCGATCAGGCCCTTCACCGCATCGACCGACTTGTCGAAGCCAGCTTGCTCCTCGGCGTTCAGCTTGATGTTGACGATCCGCTCAATACCACCGGCGCCGATGATCGTGGGCACGCCTACATACATGCCGTTCACGCCCAGCTCGCCGTCACAGTAAGCGGCGCAAGGCAGCAGGCGCTTTTGGTCGCGCAGATAGGCTTCAGCCATTTCGATGGCAGATGTCGCCGGCGCGTAGAAGGCAGACCCGGTCTTCAGCAGGCCAACGATTTCCGCACCGCCGTCACGGGTGCGCTGAACGATGCCGTCCAGGCGCTCTTGCGTGGTCCAGCCCATGTCAACCAGATCGGGCAGCGGGATGCCGCCAACGGTGGAATAGCGCACCGACGGAACCATGGTATCACCGTGGCCACCCAGCACGAAGGCCGTGACATCACGCATGGACACGTCGAATTCGCTGGCCAGGAAGTGGCGGAAGCGCGCCGAATCCAGCACGCCGGCCATGCCGACAACCTTGTTCGCAGGCAAGCCCGAGAACTGCTGCAAGGCCCAGACCATCGCGTCCAGCGGGTTGGTGATGCAGATGACAAAGGCGTTCGGGGCGTGCGCCTTAAGGCCTTCGCCAACCGATTTCATCACCTTCAGGTTGATGCCCAACAGGTCATCACGCGACATGCCCGGCTTGCGGGCGACACCGGCGGTGACGATGCACACGTCTGCGCCTGCGATGTCGGCGTAATCGTTGGTGCCCTTGAAGCTGCCATCGAAGCCCTCGGCCGGGCCGGATTCTGAGATATCGAGCGCCTTGCCCTGCGGGATACCTTCGGCGATGTCGAACATGACAACGTCACCGAGTTCCTTGATCGCTGCGAGATGGGCGAGCGTGCCGCCGATCTGGCCCGCACCGATGAGGGCGATTTTAGGTCTGGCCATGGGAGTCTCCGGTCATTTGCGGTTTTTTCGAGCCTTGCGTAAGCCCTTGCACGGGATCACGCAAGCCTCGCGGCGCTGCAGCATCACGGTTTGTGCCGCTGTTATCGCTGCCACGGTCGCTTTTTGACTGGAAGGCTGGCGCCGACTGCCCCGGAGAAAGGCTCAGGCCGGGTTGCCACGAGCCGGTTGCAGGCCCTGCGTGGCCTCAAACCCCGTGCCATTGGCCAGCAGGCAGGCGCGCCCGTCCGGCAGATGCAAAACCAGGCTCCAACTGCCCGACTCGGCGGCAAACAGGTCAATCGTTGCCCCGCTTTGAGCCGTGCCTGTGGCCAAACGCTGCTCTCTGCGCGTGTCGATGACATAGCTCAGCACCCGCTCACGCGCGGCGCAGGGCACGGATTGGGCCACGGCTGGGGTGCACAGACTGCAAGCGATCAATGTGGGGGCAAATAACCGGAACATGGCGGACCTTTCGATTGGGTGCATGTCAGGTCAGGATGCGGCGGTATGGCTAACCCGGCGAAAGCGCACCGCGCGTTGCGCAGGTCCGCGCCACCTTCTGCAGCGCAGAAATTTCCCCTTGCCATTTGTGACTGAATTTGATGGGTTGCGCGCAACATTGTTTCAAGTCGGAGAGACCCATGGACAGCCGCCCCTTTCGCTCGGTGCTGTATATCCCAGCCTCGAAACCCCGCGCGCTGGACAAAGCGCGCGGCCTTGCCTGCGATGCGATCATCTTCGATCTGGAAGACGCCGTTGCAATCGACGAAAAGGCCAACGCCCGGGCCTTGCTGGCGCAGACACTGGCAGAGGCCGATTTTGGGCCGCGCGCCAAACTGTGCCGAATCAACGGGTTTGATACCGACTGGGCGCTGGATGACCTGAACGTTCTGGCCCCGGCCCGGCCCGAGGCCATCTTGCTTCCCAAGGTCAATTCCGCGGACGACATTCAACGCCTGGCGGATATCCTTGAACGCAACCCAGACACCGCAGACACCCGCATCTGGGCGATGATGGAAACGCCGCTGGGCATTTTGAACGCCGCCAGCATCGCCGCCGCGCCGCGCATGGCGGGGTTTGTGATGGGCACCAACGATCTGGCAAAGGAATTGAACTGCCGGCACTGCGCCGACCGCCTGCCGATGCAATACGCGTTGCAAACCTGCCTGATGGCCGCCCGTGCCGCCGGGATCATCGCAGTGGACGGCGTTTACAATGCGTTCAAGGACGATGACGGGCTGCGCGCCGAATGCGAACAAGGGCGCGATCTGGGGTTCGATGGCAAGACGCTGATCCATCCGGCGCAACTGGACGTGACCAACGCCGCCTTCGCCCCCGATGACGCGGCAATTGATCTGGCCCGCCGCCAAATCGCTGCGTTTGACGAAGCGACGGCAAAAGGGCTGGGTGTGGCCGTAGTGGATGGCAAGATCGTCGAAAATCTGCATATTGTAACGGCCCGGCAAACATTGGCACGCGCCGAGGCAATCGTGAAACTTAAAGAGGCCCTATAAATACATGGGATATATTCTTCTGATAGCCGGCCTTCTGGTCTGGAGCTTCGGTCACTGGTTCAAACGACTGGCTCCCGCGCAGCGGCAAGCCATGGGCGAGTCCGGCAAATCACTGGTGGCAGTCTTGTCGCTTGTCTCCATCGTGCTGATGGTGCTGGGCTATCGCTGGGCGCCTGTTGATCCGGTCTGGTCGCCGCCAAGCGGGCTGCGGCACTTCAACAACCTGCTGGTGTTGCTGGCCTTCTACCTGTTCGCCGCGTCGGGCATGAAAACCGCAGTCACCCGGTGGGTGCGCCATCCGCAATTGTGGGCTGTGCGCCTGTGGGCGATTGCGCACTTGCTGGTCAAGGGCGATCTGGCGGCGCTGATCTTGTTCGGCGGCGTGTTCGTCTGGGCGCAGATCACCGTGGCGTTGATCAACCGCGCTGACCCGTTCTGGAGCACCAACCCAGACGTCAAACCAGGCAAGGAAATCGGCGCCATCGTTGGCGCTGTTCTGGTGATGGGCATTGTCGGCATGATCCACGGCTGGATCGGCCCGATGCCGTTTGGGTGACGCCATGCAGTTGTATCGTTTGCTGACTGAAGACGACACTTCGGCGTTTTGTCAAAAAGTGTCCGAGGCGCTGCACAATGGGTGGGCCTTGCACGGCTCACCCACCATGGCGTTCGACGCGGCACGCGGCGTCATGCGCTGTGCGCAGGCGGTCACCAAAGATGTGCCGGGCACCTATGAACCGGGCATGAAATTGGGCGCGCAGTAAAGGTGGGGCGTTGCCCCCGTCGCGCTGCGCGCGCCTCCCCCAGAGTATTTAAAGAAAGATGAAGAGGGCGCCGTTGCGCGCGGATCCGCCATGAAGACCAATGCAGGCCGTTTTTTTGAAGAGTATTGTGTTGGAGATGTGATCCAGCACGCGGTGCCACGCACCCTGTCAGGGGGCGAGCGCGCATTGTATCACGCGCTTTATCCGGCGCGCGGGGCGTTGTATTCATCGGACGCCTTTGCGCAGGCTTGTGGGCTTCCGGCCAGCCCGCTGGATGACCTGATCGTATTCCACACCGTGTTCGGCAAGACCGTCCCTGATATCAGCCTGAACGCTGTGGCCAATCTGGGGTATGCCGAAGGGCGGTTCCTGAAGCCCGTCTATCCGGGCGATACGCTGCGATCGTCCTCGGAGGTGATCGGGCTGAAACAGAATTCCAACGGCAAATCCGGGGTGGTGTATGTCCGCACGACGGGCACCAACCAGCGAGGAGAGCCGGTGCTGGAGTACGTGCGCTGGGTGATGGTGCGCAAACGGGATCTGGACGCGCCCGCGCCCGACACCGTGCTGCCCGAATTGGCCAAGGTCGTCGCACCGGGTGATCTGATTGTGCCCGAGGGGCTGAATTTCGAGCAGTACGATTTCGCACAGGCGGGTGAAGCGTACAGGCTGGGGGACTACGCGATTGGCGAGGTCATCGAGCATGTTGATGGCGTCACGGTTGAAGAAGCCGAGCACATGCTGGCGACACGTTTGTGGCAAAACACCGCCAAGGTGCATTACGATGCAACCTTCCGGCCTGATGGGAAGCGTCTGATCTATGGCGGGCACATCATCAGCCTGGCGCGCGCGTTGTCGTTCAACGGTCTGGCAAACGCGCAGATGATCGTGGCCATCAACGGCGGCGCCCATGCCAACCCGTGCCATTCCGGTATGACTGTGCGCGCCTGGTCCGAAGTGTTGGACACGGCCCAAACCGATGTGCCTGGCGTCGGTGCGATCCGGTTGCGGCTGGTCGCAACCTCAGGCACCGGTGCGGGCACCAAAATGGCCACCGAATTGCGCGGCGAAGACGGAAAATACCGGCCCGAAGTGCTGCTCGACTTGGACTATTGGGCGTTGATGCCAATCTGAGGCGCCGATTTCGCCGACACCACGGCCATGTGATCACGCGTCGAAAATTTGTGATCACATTTGTTCGAATTTTCGGTATTCCATGGGACACAATGCCCCAAAGGGCAATTGTTCGCGTGACTCACGCGAAAATTGGAGTATTCAATCACTCATTCCAGCGGGCCGTCTGGCTGCGCGCAATCAATCAGAGGGACCGATCATGGCTGACGTGAACCGGGGCAACCGGCCGCTTTCCCCCCATTTGCAGGTGTACCGCCTGCCGCTCGTATCGAACCTTTCGATCCTTACACGGATCACCGGGGTCGCGCTGATCGGCGGCCTGACATTGGTCATTTGGTGGTTCGTCGCAGGGGCCTATTCACCTGGATATTTTGCCGCTGCTGACGGGCTGCTGTCTTCCTGGTTCGGGATCCTTGTCCTGGTCGGATCACTGTGGGCGCTGTGGTTTCATTTCTGCAATGGCATCCGCCACTTTTTCTGGGACTTCGGCAAAGGGCTGGAACTGGAATCCGTAAGCCGCAGCAACTGGTTTGTCATCGGCGGATCCGTCGTTCTGACGATCCTGACGCTGCTGATCGTGTGACGGAGGGAACAATGGCTTTCAAAACCGAATACGCACAGGTGCATGGTCTGGGCAAGGCCGGCGAAGGTGTTCATCATTGGTGGATCCAGCGCCTGACGTCCGTTGCGCTGGTGCCGCTGACAATCTTGTTCCTGATCCCGTTTGGCCGCGCGCTTGGCGGCGGCTACGAGGCGCTTTTGGCGACCTATGGCCAGTTTGGCCATGCGCTGACCGCAATCTTGTTCATCGGGGTCGCCTGCTGGCACTTTTCGATCGGCATCCAAGTGGTGATCGAAGACTACGTTCATGGCAAGGCCCTGCGCGTCTCGCTTCTGATCCTGACCAAGCTGTTCAGCTATACGCTGGCCGCCGCCGGAATTCTGGCGATCGTCAAAATCCTGTTCAGCGCCTGAGGAAGATCGATGTCTGAATATCAAATTGAAGAACACACCTATGATGTTGTGGTGGTGGGCGCCGGCGGCGCGGGGCTGCGTGCAACCCTGGGCATGGCTGAACAAGGCCTGAAAACTGCGTGCATCACCAAGGTCTTTCCAACCCGCTCGCATACGGTTGCAGCGCAGGGTGGTATTGCCGCCAGCCTGGGCAACATGGGCCCCGACAGTTGGCAATGGCACATGTACGACACTGTCAAAGGGTCGGACTGGCTGGGCGACACCGACGCGATGGAATATCTGGCGCGCTCTGCCCCGGATGCGGTGTATGAGCTGGAGCATTACGGCGTCCCGTTCAGCCGCACCGAAGACGGCAAGATCTATCAGCGTCCGTTCGGCGGTCACACAACCGAATTCGGCGAAGGCCCGCCCGTTCAGCGCACCTGTGCAGCGGCCGACCGCACCGGCCACGCCATGCTGCACACGCTGTATGGTCGGTCGCTGAAAGAAAAAGCCCAGTTCTACATTGAGTATTTCGCCACCGATCTGCTGATGACCGATGATGGCGAGTGCACTGGCGTTCTGGCCTGGAAACTGGACGACGGCACGCTGCACCAGTTCAACGCCAAAACCGTCGTTCTGGCCACCGGCGGGTATGGCCGCGCGTTCTTCTCGGCCACGTCGGCACACACCTGCACCGGTGACGGCAATGGCATGGTCGCCCGCGCCGGGTTGCCGCTGCAAGACATGGAATTTGTTCAATTCCACCCCACCGGGATCTATGGTGCGGGGTGCCTGATCACCGAAGGTGCACGTGGCGAAGGCGGCTATCTGACCAACTCGGAAGGTGAGCGTTTCATGGAACGCTACGCACCGACCTACAAGGATCTTGCCTCTCGTGATGTGGTGTCGCGCTGCATGACGCTGGAGATCCGCGAAGGCCGCGGCGTTGGTCCGAACAAGGATCACATCCACCTGCACCTGAACCACTTGCCGCCGGAAACGTTGGCCCTGCGCCTTCCGGGTATTTCGGAATCGGCGCGCATCTTTGCTGGCGTTGACCTGACCAAGGAACCGATCCCGGTTTTGCCGACGGTTCACTACAATATGGGTGGCATCCCCACCAACTATTGGGGTGAGGTGATGAACGCAGACGGTGAAAACCAGAACCGTGTCGCGCCCGGCCTTATGGCTGTGGGCGAAGCGGCCTGTGCTTCGGTTCACGGCGCGAACCGTCTGGGGTCCAACTCGCTGATCGACCTGGTGGTGTTTGGCCGTGCGGCAGCGATCCGGGCCGGTCAGATCATCGACCCACGCAGCGCCAACCGCGAGACATCGAAATCCTCGGTTGAGGCGGCTGTGGAACGGTTCGACCGCTTGCGCCACGCCAACGGCAGCGTGCCAACCGCCGAGCTGCGGTTGGAAATGCAAAAGACCATGCAGGCGGATGCTGCGGTGTTCCGCACCGACAAGACGCTGGCCGAAGGGGTCGAAAAGATGACCTCTGTCGCGGCGAAGCTGACCGATCTGAAGGTGACGGACCGTTCACTGGTGTGGAATTCCGACCTGATGGAAACGCTTGAGCTGGAAAACCTGATGCCCTGCGCACTGGCCACCATTGTGTCCGCCGAGGCCCGAAAGGAATCACGTGGCGCCCATGCGCATGAGGATTATCCAGACCGCGATGACGTGAACTGGCGCAAACACACGCTGGCCATGGTCGAAGGCAGCCGCGTGAACCTGGATTACCGCGCTGTCGTGACCGAGCCGTTGACCACGGCCGATCAAGGCGGAATCGATCTGAAGCGTATTGCGCCCAAAGCGCGCGTGTATTGAGGAGGCGACGACAATGGTTGAACTGACACTCCCCAAGAACTCAAAAATCCGCACGGGCAAAACCTGGCCCAAGCCGGCGGGCGCAACCAAATTGCGCACCTTCCGCATTTATCGCTGGTCGCCCGACGACGGCGAAAACCCGCGTGTGGATACCTATTTCGTCGACTTGGACACCTGCGGGCCGATGGTTCTGGACGCGCTGATCAAGATCAAGAATGAGATCGATCCGACACTGACGTTCCGCCGGTCCTGCCGTGAGGGGATCTGCGGATCCTGCGCCATGAATATCGACGGGCGCAATACGTTGGCCTGTATTTTCGGCATGGATGAGGTGAAGGGCGACGTCAAAATCTACCCCCTTCCGCATATGCCGGTGGTCAAGGACCTGATCCCCGATCTGACGCATTTCTATGCGCAGCACGAATCGATCATGCCGTGGCTGGAAACCAAGTCCAACACGCCTGCCAAAGAATGGCGCCAATCGATTGACGACCGCGAAAAGCTGGATGGGCTGTACGAATGCGTGATGTGCGCGTGCTGTTCAACTTCCTGCCCCAGCTACTGGTGGAATGGCGATCGCTATCTGGGCCCGGCGGCGTTGTTGCACGCCTACCGCTGGATCATCGATTCGCGCGACGAGGCGACGGGGGAACGGCTGACCGAACTGCACGATCCGTTCAAACTCTATCGGTGCCATACGATCATGAATTGTACCTCGACATGCCCCAAGGGTTTGAACCCCGCCAAGGCGATTGCCGAGATCAAGAAGTTGATGGTTGAGCGGGTGGTCTGACCCAATCAAGCCGGATCACAATCGGGGCCACAGTCTTGCACTGTGGCCCCGATTTTTATGAGGGGCCGCCGCGTATGTGTAGGTGGTTCAGGCCGCGGCGTGTGTCAGGTGCTCACCGAATAACGTTACCCGTCTGCGACCAGTGCGGCCGTTTTCGGTAAGTTTCGAAGTCCTGGTCACGGCACCCGGTCACCGCCCAAGCAAGCCATTCAAAGACGCCTGCCCGTTTTGCAACAGCGTCAATGCAGCGCTTTGGGTACTTGTAGTCTGGATTTCCTTGATCTGCCCGGCCAGCAAAAATCGTTGATTCAGCGCATCCACAGCCTCGGTGCTTGAAAACTGACCAACTGTGTTCTGCCCTGTCAATTGCTCTGTTCTGCGTTGCAGGATCTGAACCTGCTGGTCGATATCCAGCGCCCCAAAACTGCTCGGCAGCAGATATGCGGTTTCAAATACGGCGCGCAGATTGGGGGTGCCCAGCACGGTGTACCATTTTGTCGCTTCGCTGCTGGATTGCCCGGCCAGTTCCGACAAATCACGTTCAAGTGCCAGTGCCATGCGCATGGTTTGATTTTGGTTGCCGACTGCTTCTTCAAAAGATCTGTCTTGATACTTCGTGATCAAGGTATCTGCGAAATCAGGGGCCTGATTACGCGGGACCGCGCCATCAGCGAAACCAAATGCCTGGGCGAGTTTGAAGTACCGCTTATCGGTCAACCGGCTCACCATGCTGCCCTGCTCAGTTGTGGAACTGTCCAGAACCTTTTCGATAAAGGCGCGGTTGGGCAAATCATCAGCCAACCCAAAGGCGGTCAAGGTGACGCGCAACAAACGGCGGTCCGATACCAGGTCCTTGGCAGAGGTAACCGCCGCAATATTTTCGCGTGTGTAAGCTTCATCCCGCTGCGCCAATGGGGTGTTCGCGTGCGCTGTTGTCTGCGCCGGCAATGTGCGCTGCAAAAAGCGCCAGCCCACGTATCCGTCAAGGGGAATGATGGGCTGGAAACTCATTGATGCGCCGCGGCCATGAGGCGCGCCTCTCGTGGCAGAAGTGCGCGCAGATGGCGCATCGCCGGATAATACTCCTGATCTACGACGGCTTTTGATGCGCGCGTCAACAGGCTGCGGCTGTCTTGATCGGTCAGCACCTGGCTGAGTTGCTCAATTCCGCGCATCAATTGAGGTTCGGCGTCAGCAGCGTCTGTATCCCCTGACAGGACCAGCTGCGCGATATAGCAAACACGGCTCACCGGTGTGCGCGCTTGTTCCGGGTGGATCGCATCACGCAATCGCAGGATATTGGCGTTCGGCGTGACAATGCAGAACCGGCTGCGGCGGTCGCCGTTTTCGATAACCGCGCCATTGATCAATACCCGTTCATGCGGGGCAAGTTTCAGGATCAGTCCGCTCATGAAGACACCTGCTGCCCGCGCAGACCGCGCATTACAGAGGTGTTGATGTCCACCAGCGGATCGGCCACCGCGGCACCGGACAAAACCAATACGGTGTGGCGCAGTGTGAATTCCGCCAGATAAAACAGACGGCCGCGCAAATCCGGCGGAAATCCGTTTCCAGAGTCGGCCAGATCGGTGGCGAAGGCCGTCCAGAGCCTTCGGTTGTCGTTCAGCGCGGCGATCAAGTCGGCACTGGTCCGGCCTTTTTCGTGTGGAAGTTGGGCCTGAAGCCGACCCGTGATCCGCGCGATGACCTCGTATTCGATGTCTCTCGGGGTTTTCAGGGTGCGTGTATTCAGTCCGTAAGTCGTAATGGCGTGGGCAGCAACGCTCATAGCTGGGCCTCATGGTGCGAAGTCATGGGACGGGCGGATGGCCGGGGCTTGTTGGGCCCCGGCCCCGACCTTAGCGGAACAGCGACAGGATGTTCTGCGGTGCCTGGTTGGCGATAGAGAGCGCCTGGATACCCAGTTGCTGCTGAACCTGGAGCGCCTGCAGCTTTGCCGACGTCTGTTCCATATCAGCGTCAACCAGCGATCCGATGCCGGACTTCAGCGAATCCATCAGGTTATTGACGTATTCGCTTTGAATGCCGATCCGCCCTTGAACAGAGCCGAAGTCAGCAGCGGCACGTACGGCGGTCTGAGTCAGACCTTCGATAGCGGACAATGCGGCGGCGGCACCGTTGTCCGTCGATACATTAATGTCCGCCAGAATGGCCAGGCCACCCGCCGCAGTCCCACCGGAGGTCAGCGTCGAGGTCGTGGTGATGCTGGCAGCGGTGTTGTTGGTGATATCGACACCTGCGGTGCCACTCACTGTCGCAGAAATGTTGACCCCGGCAGCCTTGGCTTCAAAATTGAGCCGGTCGGTCAGACCTCGCGCAATATCCCCTACAGTATCACCGTCGCGGGCAATATACTGCACCGTATTGGTAATGCCCGTCAGGCCACCAACTGTATAGGCATCACCGGCCAGAACACGGTTGCCGCCACGCGCCGCGGTTGCGGTATCACCGACAACGGTCATTGTGCTTGTGGCGCCCGCCGTGATTGCCCCGGCGCCAGTGAATGCCGTCGCGGCCAGAACAGTACCCGTACCGGCAGTTCCGGCCTGGGTTCCCAAATCGGCCTTGCTGGCAGAGATGTTCGAAACGGTCACATTCCCGGCGCTGTCTCGATCCAGCGATGCCAGAATATCCACGGCCCCAGACCCCAGGATCCCCGCGCCAGCACCGGTGTTTCCGACGATCTGGGCAACAGTCGCGCCGCCTTCACGGTTGGACAACAGGCTCAACCCATTGAACTGCGCAGCACCGACAATCGACGAGATCTGATCGCGCATCGCGGAAAGATCTGTCTGGATCTTGTCCCGGTCAACGTTGGATCCCTGTGCCGCGACGATCTTGCCCTTGATCTCCGTCAGCAGATTGGTGATCTGCTCGGAAGCAGACCGTGCAACAGCAATTGTGGAGTTTCCAAGCGCCAGGCTGTCCGAAATGCCCTTGAAACCGCTGACGTCGGATTCCATGGTTTTCGAGATCGCCCATACTGCGGAATTGTCGCGCGCCGAGGACACGGATTTGCCTGTCGAAATCTCATTTTGAGTTTTCGACATGTCGGTGTTGATCGTGCGCAATGTGGCAAGTGCAACCATTGCGCCGTTGTTGGTCAGAATCGAGGACATTGATACTTCCTTGAACTATGGGGCGAATTTACGCCGTTTGATCGCCGCGACATCGCGGCAGAAACGCCCGTTCTGGACCTGCGGCTTCCCTGGATTTCAGGTACCGCGCCACCCCATCTGGTGCCTGACCAACCTCGCCGCGAATCGCTAAGATGGCCTTAATCGTCTCCCCGGCAACGCCCGGCATTTCCCTCAAATTCGATCCAAAGACGACGCAACTGCATTTGAAAAGGCGGCCCGCCAAATGGAGGGCCGCCCTATGCGTCCGTGCGTGCTCAGGCGTGCGTGCTCAGGCACGCCGTTCAAAGCTGCGCCCGGGTGGATTGACCTTTTGGCGGGCCCCGTCGCGCCGATAGGTCTGATCATCGGCGTCATCACCAAGCCGCCGGATCAGCCCCTGGGCGTCTGCCAGCCCGCGCAACGCGGCTTCGAACAGATGCGCGTTCCGTCTGGCCTGGTCGCGCACCTGATGCACGGCACCGGCCAGATCAGGGCCAATCGCGCCCGCGCGCTCCAACCTCTCCAACACCGCCGTCTTGCGCGGGGCCAGCTTTACAAGCGCGGACATATCCGCAAGTTTCAGCGCGCTTTGTTCTTGCTGCAGCAACCGTTGCATGTGCCGCAGATCGGGCCGGGCTGGACGGGTCATGTCCGCCCCCCCGCCTGACGCGCCAGCAGCGCCGCTTCGATATGATCCGCCAGCCCCAACCCTCCCCGCGCAACCATGGCACGCGCGTGCGTGTCCGCCAGAAAGGAGGTGAAATGTTCCTCTCCAGCACCGCCGCCAAACGATTCGGCTGGTTTGAACACCTCGGCGCTTTTCAGCATTTCGGCCAGAAACGCTGTTTCCAGCGCCTCCGCACTTTGCCGGATCGGGCTGGAGTCCGGAGGCGTGAGGGGGGCGCGCGTTAGCGGGGGGCTGGCGGACGACTGAGGAAGAATCACGGACATGGAGGCTCCTTTTGCTCTGGGTCCAGTTTTCGCGATCCCGGTAAAGAAGCGGTAACCAACTGCTGCTAGACCGGGAAAAACCGATCAAAAGGACTCCGCAATGTTCCCAGCGCTGCGCCCGGATATACCCGCCATTGCCGACACACGGGCAAAGTCCATGTTGCCCGTGACGCATGGTGACGGGTTTTTGGCGGTCATGTCGGCCATTTCAGGCGCGGTCCCGCACGACGATATGTCGAATTTGCTGGCTGATGAGTTCGCCGCCAAAGACCCGGTGGACGAGGCTCCGGCCGACGAGGCTGAGCCAGTGCCCACATCGACCACTGAACGGGAAGATGCGATGATCGCTGAGGAGGACGCGACAACACTCCTGAGCGGCGTGATTCCCACGCCCGCACCCGCCGCTGAGAGCGTGCCAATTGCCCCCCACCTGCCCGCCACGAACCTTGAGAGGTTGGCGGACGCAACGCCACTGAACAACCTGGCAGACCCTGAATTGGCCAAGAGTGCCGACTCAGACGCGCGTCCATCTGGCGCGGCCCCGCAGGTGGCTGCAGAAACCGGGCGGGCCAGTGTGGTGCAGGAAAATGCCAACTCGACCACGCAGCTTCAGGCGCTTTCGGCGCCGTTCCAAACGCTTGCGCAACTGCAGACGCCAGAAATTTCTGGGAAGGGCGCTGAAGCCCCTGAAGCGGCCGGGCAACCAACGCCAATTGCAGCGGCCCCACAGCCCCCGGTTCTGCCATCCGAAGCACCCGTACCCCAGCACGCCCCCAACACGGCGGCGCGAATTGAGCCCTCGTTGGGTGTAACGCCCGAAGTTCAGCGTGCGGCGGAACCCACCGCCCAACCAGCAGCGGCTGCCCGAGGTGCGCAGAATGAATTACCCACAATCCAGGCTGGCCCGACGGCGTTGCTGCAAACACATGCCACGCAAAAAGCCGGATCCGAGGCGCTGTTGCAGGGCCGGCTTTCGCTGACCGAATCGCCCGGCGGAACCCTCAAAAGCACGCTTTCCCCGTCCCCGGCAACCGAACGACCAATCATGCCGCTGCAACAGATTTCCCAACCGCTGAGCCACAACCTCACCGCGTTCGCCGGGATAGAGGGCGCCAAAATGCTCTCACCCGCTTCAATGACGCGCACAGCGGACGAAGATACAAAACCTTCCGGCGACCAGACCCGCTCAATTGTCCGCACCAGTGCGGCAAGCACCACACGGGCCCCCATCTTTGAGGCCCCTGTGCCCCTGGGGGGCCTTCCGCCGCAATCCGTCCAGATTGGCGCGCCTATTGCCCCGCAACCGCGGGATCTTGTGGCGGACGACGGCCCCAACGTAGCGCCCAGCGCAGCGCCGGTGCAAAAGGATGGTGAGCCGGTGTCGCAACCGGGCCTGGGGCCAGTCTCCATTTCCACCCCTCAACGTCCGGATTTCGCGCGACCTGCGGCGCTCATTGCCCCGGGGGGCCCCCCAGCGGACATCGAAGTTGCGCAATCCGTTAGCCGGCAAATCACCGACCGGATCCCGCCGGTCGGCGGCCAACGGTTCGAGATCGCGCTGGCCCCGACAGAGTTGGGCAATGTGACCCTTCGCCTGATTGGAACGGATTCAGGCAGCTTGCTGATCGTTCACGCCGACCGCACCGAAACAATGGACCTCATGCGCCGCCATGTCGGCGCGCTTGAAGCGGACCTCAGGGCCCTTGGCCATGACAGCTTGAGCGTGCGGTTTGGCAGCGGTCAAGGACCCGGCACTCAGGGATGGGGGCCGGGAAGCGGATCCCAGGGTGCGCCCTGGCAAGGGGCGAGGGGGCAGGACCAGCCGGCACACAGTGCGCCCGACACCGCGGCTGGCGGCATTCCCGACACACCCATCGATTCGGCCCCGCGTGGCGTGCCACCGCCCCCACACCTCGTGTCCGACCACCTGGATCTTCGGCTATGACAAGGAACTGACATGGAAATCTCATCTTCATTCGGCACGGCAAGCAGCGGCGCTGGGGGCGTTTCCCCACAGCAATCCGACTATCAGACTTTTCTGAACATGCTGACCGTTCAAATGCGCAACCAGGATCCCCTGAACCCGACAAACGCCACGGATTTTGCGGTGCAACTGGCAACTTTTTCCGGCGTTGAACAGCAAAGCTACACCAACCAACTTCTGTCCTCGATGCTCAACCAGACTGGCCTGTCCGACCTGGGGAATTGGGTCGGGATGGAAGCGCGGATCTATGGCGGGGCGTGGTTTGACGGCTCACCGATTGAGCTGACGCCAGACCCGGCTTTGGGGGCTGATGCGGTCACGCTGATCGTGCGCGACAGCTCCGGCGCGGTTGTCGACAGCCGCCCGCTGGATCCCGAGTCCCAGCGGTATGATTGGGACGGGTTGGATGAAAATGGCGACCCGCTGCCAGACGGGACCTACACGTTCGAAATCGAATCGCAAACCAATGGAGAAGTGGTCGATACACAACCGGTTGCGGCCTATGTCGCCATTCGTGAAGCCCGCTATGAAAACGGGGCGACATTGCTGGTGATGCCCGGGGACCTGTGGGTTGACAGCTCGGCGGTGACCGGACTGCGGCGGCCAGATTGACCCCGGCCGCGCGGCTAAATCAGGCGAACGAAAACAGAAACAGGAACATCAGGAAACCACCCCAGGCCAGCCCGGCCCCGGCAAGAAACCACGCCACGCCCGACACGCCACGGCGCTGCACAACGGGGTCCCGGGGCTGCCGAACCCGAACCAAGGCGGCGTCAATGGCGCCGGGCAGATGTGGGCCAAAGCGGGCCAGCACCCGAACCGCGCGTGCAAGATCACGCGCCAATGCGGCCGGGCCCAGGTTGGTGCGGATATAGTCTTCGACGACCGGCTGCGCGACATGCCAGATGTTGATCGACGGATTCAACGACCGCGCGACACCTTCGACCACCACCATGGTGCGTTGCAGCAAGATCAATTCGGTGCGGGTTTCCATCCCGAATCGCTCGGTCACTTCGAACAGGTAGTTCAGCAACCGCGCCATGGAAATTTGTGTGGCGTCCATGCCAAAAATTGGCTCTCCGACGGACCGCAGGGCGCGGGCGAATTCGTCGATATCACGATCGGCGGGCACATATCCGGCTTCGAAATGCACCTCGGCAACGCGGCGGTAGTCCTTGCTGATGAACCCGAACAGGATTTCGGCATACACACGACGGGTATATTCATCAAGCTGCCCCATGATCCCGAAATCATAGGCAATCAGATCACCATTTGCAGCGACCTTCAGATTGCCCTGATGCATGTCGGCGTGAAAATACCCGTCGCGCAACGCATGCTTCAGGAACAATTGCAGGACCCGTTCGCCCAGTTCGGTGCGGTCCACGCCCAGCGCATCAATCGCATCATTGTCGCCCAGCGGCGCGCCTTCAGCCCATCCCAACGTCATCACGTTGCGCGCCGACAGGTTCCACACCGGACGCGGAATGCGAAGCCCGGCGTCCCCTTCGGTGTTCGCGGCGAATTCGGCGGCCGCCGCGGTTTCCAGGCGCAGGTCGAGTTCACCCATAACCACCCCTTCGAAATGGGCGATCACATCAGTCGGGCGCAGTCGGCGGGTTGAGGGCAGGGCCCATTCGATCAGGCCGGCCGCGAAATAGAAGGCATCGATGTCACGCCGAAACGCCCGCACGATCCCGGGCCGCAGCACCTTCACGGCAACGTCTTCACCGGTTGCGGCAACGCGGGCGCGGTGCACCTGCGCGATGGATGCCGCAGCCACGGGTTCGGAAAAGCTGGAAAACAGCTCATCGACCGGGTGCTCCAGCTCTGCGGCGACCATCTTGCGCGCCTGGTCTTGCGGGAAGGGCGGCAATTGGTCTTGCAGATAACGAAGCTGATTTGCCAGATCAAAGCCGACAATGTCAGGCCGCGTCGACAGGATCTGCCCGAATTTGATATAAGCCGGGCCCAGCGCCGTGATCGCCCGCGTCACCGGTGGCAGCGCCGGATCACCGCGCAGCCCCAGCAGCTTGAACGGCCACCCCATGACCCGCGCCAACAGGCGCAAACGGGGCGGCACATTCATCGCTTCCAGCACCACATGCATCGCGCCGGTGCGTTCAAACGTGGCGCCGGTGCGGATCAATCGCCAAAGGTTGTGGGGTCCGCGCATGTCAGAGTTTCCAGCCGGAATGCAGCGCCGCGACGCCCATGGTCAGATTGCGGTACTTGACCTGTTCGAACCCGGCAGCGCGGATCATCGCGGCAAAGCTTTCCTGATCGGGGAATTTGCGGATCGATTCGACCAGGTATTGATACGAGTCGCGGTCATTGGCGATGATCTTGCCCATCACCGGGATCACGTTGAACGAATACAGGTCATAAGCCTTTTGCATCGCGGCATTCGGCAGTTGGCTGAATTCCAGCACCATCAGCCGCCCACCGGGTTTCAGAACGCGGTACGCTTCGGTCAGCGCGTCGGGGATGCGGGTGACGTTTCGGATGCCAAAGCTGATGGTGTAGACGTCAAAGCTGTTATCCTCGAACGGCAGCGCCATCGCGTCACCGACAACCCAATCAAGTTTTTCGGCCAGTTGATCGGCCTCGGCGCGCAGGCGTCCGGCTTCCAGCATGGAGGCCGTCATATCAAGCACGGTCGCCTGTGCGCCCGCACCGGCACGCCCCAAAAACCGAAACGCCACATCACCGGTGCCGCCTGCGACATCCAGCAGGTTTTGCCCCGGCCTGGGCGCCAACCAATCCATCATCGCGTCCTTCCAGACACGGTGAATACCGACCGACATCACGTCATTCATGATGTCGTATTTTGAGGCAACGTTGGTAAAGACCCCGTGCACCATGCCGGCCTTCTGGTCCTCGTCAACGGTTTGGAAACCGAAATGCGTGGTGCGATTGTCGGGGCTCATGGTGCCGTCTCCCTTCGCCTTGCGGCGGTGATCTTGCGGTTTGACCTTCCTTATCCGAAGGTGGTCCCCCTGCACAATGCGACGCTGGAGCTTGCCGTGCCCGAATTACCCGAAGTTGAAACTGTGCGCCGGGGCCTGACCCCCGCGATGGAAGGCCGCCGGATCCATCACGCCGACATCCGGCGGGAGGGGTTGCGCTGGCCGTTTCCGCCCGGGTTGGCCCAGCGTCTGACGGGCGCGCGGGTGGACCGGCTGCGCCGGCGGTCGAAGTATATTCTGGCTGATCTGGACACCGGCGAAACCATGCTGATCCATCTGGGCATGTCGGGCCGGATGACCGTTTCGGGGCTGGCGGCGGCCTTTGTGCCCGGCCAGTTCCACCATGACCACCCAGCGGCAGAAAAGCATGACCACGTGGTGCTGGACATGGAAGGCGGCGCGCGGATCACCTTCAACGACCCGCGCCGCTTTGGTGCGCTGGACTTGATTGAAACCGCCACCGCCGATGCCCACCCCCTTTTGGCACAAATCGGGCCGGAACCGCTGGGCAACCAGTTTTCCGCAGCCCATCTGGCGCACCGGCTGGCGGGGCGCAAAGGGCCGATCAAATCCTTGCTTCTGGATCAGCGAATCGTTGCGGGTCTGGGCAATATTTATGTGTGCGAAGCCCTCAACCGCGCCGGAATTCACCCTGAACGGGCCGGTGGGCGGATCGGCACCATGCGGTTAGAGCGGTTGACGCAGGAAATCCGCGACGTCTTGTCCGAGGCCATTGATGCGGGGGGATCCAGCCTGCGGGATTACCGGCAGGCTGGTGGCGAACTTGGTTATTTTCAACACAATTTTCGGGTTTACGACCGCGAAGGCAGCCCCTGTCCCAGCCCCGCTTGCTCTGGGGTGATCCGCCGGATCGTTCAGGCGGGACGCTCAACTTACTACTGCCCACGATGTCAGAGATAGCTTGATCCCCCTGCCCGTCCTGCTACAGGTTGGCGCTGGATTGGGAAAATCGAGGCCCCTGCTCTCATGGCATACGAAACCATCACTGTTGAGATCGAGCATTATGTCGCGCTGATCCGGTTGAACCGGCCTGAAGCGCTGAATGCTCTGAACGCGCAGCTGCTGACCGAATTGGCCGAGGCCATGAAAGCCGCCGACCGCAACGAGAAGGTGCGCTGCATTGTTCTGACGGGCTCGGACAAGGCGTTTGCCGCCGGGGCCGATATCAGTGAAATGGCGTCGAAATCGTTTGTCGACATGTTCGAGGCCGATTATTTCACCCCCGAAACCGACACCATCTGCAATGTGCGCAAGCCCATCATAGCCGCCGTGGCAGGCTACGCGCTGGGCGGCGGGTGCGAATTGGCAATGATGTGCGACTTCATCATTGCCGCCGACACCGCCAAATTCGGGCAGCCGGAAATCAACCTGGGTGTGGTTGCCGGGATCGGCGGAACCCAGCGCCTGACGCGGTTTGTCGGCAAGTCCAAAGCGATGGATATGCACCTGACGGGTCGGTTCATGGATGCGGAAGAAGCTGAACGCTCTGGCCTTGTCAGCCGCGTTGTGCCCGCCAAGAAACTGATCGAAGAAGCGATGATCGCCGCTGAAAAGATCGCCGCGAAATCGACGCTGGCCACCAAAGTGGTCAAGGAAGCCGTCAACCGCAGCTATGAAACGACCCTGCGCGAAGGCATCCTGTTTGAACGCCGCGTGTTCCATTCGCTGTTTTCGACCGAGGATCAGAAAGAGGGCATGAATGCCTTCCTGGAAAAGCGCGAAGCCCAGTTCCGCGACCGTTGATCTATGGCAGAAATCAGGGGCAGGGATCAGACCCCGTCAATGGCACCCCTTCGACGGTAATCCGGTGCATCAACCTTCGGTGGCCGTGATAGTCATTCACCGCTTTGTGCCATGTCGCGCGATTGTCCCACATTGCCACATCGCCCGCAGACCATGACACCCGGCACTGAAATTCGGGCTGTTGGCAATGGGCATAAAGCATGCCCAGAATGGCATCAGATTCCTGCTTTGACAGCCCGTCGATCTGGGTGGTGAACTGCGGGTTCACATACAGACCTTCACGCCCGGAAAGCGGATGCCGGATGACCACGGGGTGCAGCGCATCTTGCAAGGCCGCATCGGCATTGCCCACCCGCCCGCTGCGCACCGCGTCATCGTCTTTCACCAGCGCACCAAACACATGCCGAGAGGAATGCCAGGCGCTGAGGGGGCGCAGGATGTCCTGAAACTTTGGGGAAAGCGCCTCGAACGCCATGGCCATGGACGCGAAAACGGTATCGCCACCGTAAGGGGGCGTCACGATCGCATGCAGGATTGAGCCCAGCGCCGGCGCGGTATCATAGGCGTGGTCCGTGTGCCACACCTCGCCAATCGCACCGGTCTGGTCGGCTTCCTTGAGAACAAGCGCAATCTGCGGTTCTTCCGGCAGGGCCGTAAAAAAGCGATTCACGTTGATCGGGCCAAACCGCTGGGCGAAGGCCAGATGATCCTGCGGGGTCAGGGTTTGCTGGCGCACCACGATGACCGAATGCTGGATGAAGGCCGCGCGGATCGCCTCGGCATGATCGTTCCGGCGCAGATCCGCACCCAGGATCTCGGCCCCCAATCCGCCGGTCAGACGCTTGATTTCCATCTCACCCCTCCTCAGTCTTGACGCGCGCCGCTAACTTGCGCGCCCCCGTTGCCAGAACCGTATCCGACCCCACCCGTTTTGCACTTTCTTTTTCCGGCGCGCTGGCCTATACGCCCCGTCACATGCGCGTGGGCCCGCTTAGGCAAGCTTGACCTGATTCTTCGGAATCGGTGGGTCTGTGCGCGAAAGCATTGAAACAGACCGAGAGAGCCCACCATGGCCAATACGCCCCAGTCCAAGAAGCGCGCCCGTCAGAATCTGGCACGTTTCGAAGTCAACAAAGCCCGCCGCTCGCGTATCCGCACCCACTTGCGCGCTGTCGAAGAAGCGATTGCCTCGGGCAACGCCGATGCCGCAAAAGCTGCCCTGGTTGCAGCAGAGCCGGAACTGATGCGCGGCGTGACCAAAGGCGTTCTGCACAAGAACACCGCGGCACGCAAAATGTCGCGTCTGTCTGGCCGCGTTAAGGCGCTGAACGCCTGATAGACCGGGCCACACGCCCGCGACACCGACTTTAAAAGGCGCGCCAAAGGGTGCGCCTTTTTGTTTTTCCCCGCCTGCACCTGCGCCGCAAAAGACCGTGTGACATGAACCGCACACCCCGTCCGATTCCTTTCACACGAACCCTGTGTCAAGCGAGTTGTTCAGTTGCCGCCCTCACCCGAGGCTTGGTAGTTTGCGCTTGCGACAGACGGACCCTGGGGGGGTTCAGAGCCGATTCTGACAGTTTTTCAACCTGCTCGTTGCCAGCAGGGCTGAACGTGTTTCGCCGCTTTTGTGCGGTCATGTCATACCCTCCAACGTGTGTTCACCGCGCCTTTGTTTAAGGCGCCGGGATTGTCTGTGCGCATTTAAAATGAACCCGGAGAACCGGGCATCAAACGCATACACACCGCGCTGACTGGGCGCGGTTCATGGGTCGGGACAGGATGACAAACGAGACGTGGGGCGAAGTTCGAAAACATCTTCGGGGGCAAATCGGGGAAAACAATTACATCACGTGGATCGCGCCGCTGGATCTGGCGTCGATTGATGAGGGTGTGGTGCGCTTGTCGGCGCCGACCACGTTCATCGCCAACTGGGTAAACCGCAATTTCGCCGACCCGATCCTGCGCTCTATTCTTGCGCAAGGCGTTTCGGTGCATCGCATTGAAATCGACGTCGTGGTCCGTGCGCAGGCGCAACAATCGGTGGCCGCGCGCATTCAAAGCACCATCGCCACGCCGGTCGAATCAGGTGTTCCTGCCCGCGCCACTTCGCCCCGCCAGGATGACGACATTCCTGCCGCCACGTTGGACTCGCGCTTTACCTTTGACAATTTCGTCGTTGGCAAACCGAACGCGCTGGCCCATGCCGCCGCCCGCCGCGTGGCCGAAGGGGCCGCTGTCACCTTCAACCCGCTGTTCCTGTATGGGGGCGTCGGGCTTGGTAAAACCCACCTGATGCACGCCATCGCCTGGGAATTGCAAAGCCGAAAGCCCGAAGCGCGGGTGCTCTATCTGTCCGCTGAACAATTCATGTATCGGTTTGTTCAGGCGCTGCGCGAACGCCAGATCATGGATTTCAAAAGCCTGTTCAGGTCCGTGGACATCCTGATGGTCGATGACGTGCAGTTCATCGCCGGCAAGGAAAGCACGCAGGAAGAATTCTTTCACACCTTCAACGCGCTGGTTGATCAGCAAAAGCAGATTGTCATTTCCGCCGACCGTGCGCCCGGCGAAATCAAGCACCTGGAAGAGCGGATCAAAAGCCGCCTGTCCTCGGGCCTGGTGGTGGATCTGCATCCGACCGACTATGAATTGCGTCTTGGCATCCTGCAGCAAAAAGTCGAATTGAACCGCGCCAATTACGGCAATGTCGAAATTGGCACCGGCGTGCTGGAGTTTCTGGCCCACCGCATCACCACCAACGTGCGGGTGCTGGAAGGGGCGTTGACGCGACTATTCGCACTGGCGTCCCTGGTGGGCCGCGAAGTGACACTGGATCTGGCGCAGGATTGCCTGGCAGATATCCTGCGCTCATCTGACCGCAAGGTCACGGTCGAGGAAATTCAGCGCAAGGTCGCTGATCACTACAACATCCGCCTGTCCGACATGATCGGGCCCAAGCGCCTGCGTGTGATTGCCCGGCCCCGCCAGATTGCCATGTATCTGGCCAAGCAGATGACCACGCGGTCTTTGCCGGAGATTGGCCGACGCTTTGGCGGACGGGATCACACCACGATCATGCACGGCGTCCGCAAAGTCGAAGAACTGCGCACCAACGACCCGCAAATGGCCGAAGACCTTGATCTGTTGCGGCGACTTCTGGAAAGCTAACTTGACGTTGCCCGCAAAGGGCCGCAAACACTTACATTGAATGTTATCAAGGCCGGGCTGGCGGTTGTCAGCACCGGCCTGATCTGTCGGAGGGTATCGCGATGAAACTGAGCATCGAACGCGCAACGCTGCTGAAGGCCGTTTCTCAGGCACAGTCGGTGGTTGAGCGGCGCAATACCATTCCGATCCTGGCCAATGTTCTGATCGAGGCCGAGGGGGATACCGTCAGCTTCCGCGCCACCGATCTGGATATCGAGGTGGTGGACCGCGCCAACGCCATGGTTGAACGCGCCGGGGCGACCACCGTATCCGCCGTCATGCTGCATGAGATCGTACGCAAATTGCCGGACGGCGCGCTTGTGGCGCTGACCGATGACCAACGCACCGGGCGGTTGGCGGTCGAGGCCGGGCGCTCTACCTTCTCTCTGGCGACGCTGCCGAAGGAAGATTTCCCGGTCATGGCCTCGTCAGAATATCAGACCAACTTCTCAGCCAAGGCGGGCGATCTGAAGCGCCTGTTCGAGAAGTCGAAATTTGCCATTTCGACCGAGGAAACACGCTATTATCTGAACGGCGTTTACATGCATGTGGCCGACGGTGAAGACGGCCGCGCATTGCGCTGCGTGGCCACCGACGGGCACCGGCTGGCCCGCATCGACGCGCCGCTGCCTGAGGGCGCCGACGGCATGCCTGGCGTCATCGTGCCGCGCAAAACGGTCAACGAATTGCGCAAGCTGCTGGATGATGATGACGCTGATATCGCGATCTCGGTGTCCGAAACCAAGGTGCGTTTTGCCACGCCCAGTATTGCGCTGACGTCCAAGGTGATCGACGGCACCTTCCCCGATTATTCCCGCGTCATTCCCGCCGGCAACACCAAACGGCTGGAGGTTGACGCGTCCGAGTTTTCCAAGGCCGTGGACCGCGTGGCGACCGTGTCGTCGGAACGCTCACGCGCCGTGAAGCTGGTGCTGGAGGAAGACAAGCTGACCTTGTCGGTGAATTCCCCCGACAGCGGCAACGCCGAGGAAGAGCTGGTCGTGGCGTATGGCGACGATCCAATGGAAATCGGCTTCAACGCCAAATACCTGCTGGAAATCGCCGGCCAGATCGACCGCGAAAACGCGGTGTTCATGCTGAATTCCTCGGGCGATCCGGCGCTGGTGCGCGAGGGCTCGGATACCAGCGCGGTGTATGTCGTCATGCCGATGCGGGTTTGATCCGGCCCTTTTGTCCAGCATTCGGCACCTGACCCTGTCCCATTTCCGCTCGCATCCCCGGGCCGAGGTCGCATTTGATGGCCGGCCGGTTGTGTTGTTTGGCGACAATGGCGCCGGTAAGACGAACCTTCTGGAAGCCGTCTCTCTGTTGTCCCCCGGCCGCGGGTTGCGCCGGGCGTTGGCCGAAGACCTGATTGGCAAGCCCGCGGGCCTTGGCTGGAAGATCACCGCTGTGCTGGACCGCAGCGGCACCCTGCACGAGGTGGAAACACAGGCCAGCCCCGGCGCCCCGCGAAACGTGCGCATCGACGGCAAGTCCACGCCGCAGTCGGCCTTGTCGAACCTGAGCGCGATGTTGTGGCTGACCCCGGCAATGGACCGCCTTTGGATCGAAGCCGCCGAAGGGCGCCGCCGATTTCTGGATCGGCTGGTGATGGGCTTTCACCCTGACCACGCCGAAACTGCCCTGACCTATGAAAAAGCCATGCGCGAACGCAACCGCCTGCTGCGCGATGAAGTCACCGACGCCACCTGGTACGGCGCGTTGGAGGCGCGCATGGGGATTTCCGGCGCGCAGATGACCGCAAATCGGCAGGCAACGCTGAACCGCCTGACCGCCGCCGCTGACCCTGACAGCCCTTTTCCGCAGGCCGACTTGTCGTTGCTGGACGACTCCCCCAGTTCGGAATTTGATCTGGCCGAGACCTTGGCAAAGGGTCGTCGCCGCGACATGGCCGCCGGGCGCACGCTGATCGGCCCGCATCGCGCGGATCTGGCCGCCGTCTGGACCGCGCGCGGCATGCCCGCCGCGCAATGCTCAACCGGAGAGCAGAAGGCAATGCTGATCGCCGTGATCCTGGCCCATGCGCGCGCCTTGGCGCAGGATACCGGGCGCCCACCGATTGTGCTGTTGGATGAGGTCGCGGCGCATTTGGATGAACACCGCCGCGCTGCGCTTTATGACGCGATCTGCGATCTGGGCGCACAGGCCCTGATGACGGGCACCGGACCGGAATTGTTCGCAGCCCTTGGCCCGCGTGCGCAAGCTTTCGAACTCACCGCGCTGGATGGCGCCTCACGCTTGACTGAAAGGACCCTGACATGACCCCTCAACGCGTCACACTCATCACCCTTGGCGTTCAGGATCTGGACCGCGCAAAGGCCTTCTATGGCGCGCTTGGCTGGGCGCCTGAAGAAGAGACACCCAGCGTGGTGTTCTATGACCTGGGCGGCCTGAAGCTGGGCTTTTTCGGGTTGGACCCGCTGGCCGAAGATCAGGGGCGGCCGGGCGCGCAATTGGGCACCGGGGCGATGTCATTGGCGCAAAACTTCCCCGACCGCGCCGCCGTTGATGCAGCCTTTGCACAGGCCGCAGCCGCAGGCGCCACAATCCTGAAGCGGCCCGAGGCGGTATTCTGGGGCGGATATTCGGGCTACTACGCTGACCCGGACGGGCATGTCTGGGAACTGGCGCACAACCCGTTTTGGGAGCTGGATGACGACGGCGCATTGACCCGCTCGGACCCGCTCGATGGTGATTGAAGACATCCACGAGATCGACCTGACGCCCGAACTCGAAATCGAGATCGCGGCTGTCATCGAAGCAGCCTTCGGCTCGAACGGTGGCTACGCGGGGCGGAGTTATTTCAAGCAACGTCACTCGCTCCGGGTCATCGCCCGCGTGGGCGGCGCGCTGGTGGGCCATATCGCGCTGGTTTTCCGAGAGATCTGCGTTGGCGACCGTCACATTCCCATCATGGGCGTGGCCGAAGTCGCGACCGATCCCAGGTTTCAAGGCCAGGGAATCGCCTCGGCCCTGCTGAAACACGCGATCGAACGCAGCCAAAGGACGCAGGCCCGGTTCCTGCTTTTGTTCGGCGTGCGTCCGATCTACGCGGGGCACGGGTTTCAGGAGGCGCGGAACGACCTCACCTGGGTTGCGATGCAGGACATGCGCACGGTTGGAACCGAAACAAGGCCTGCCCGCGCCTTCCTGTATCTTCCCCTCTCGGACGAGAGATGGGATAACCACGCGCCGATAGACCTGCTCGGCCCAACGTTCTAGGACCACGCGATGACCGTCTCGCTGCACGAACTGCTGCTGTATGCCGGCGGCTTGGCCATCTTGTGGGCCATCCCCGGCCCGGTTTGGGTGGCGCTGGTTGCGCGGGCCCTGTCTGGCGGCATGGCCCGCGCCTGGCCGCTGGCCTTGGGCGTTGCGCTGGGGGATGTGATCTGGTCCATCTGTGCGGTGTTCGGCCTGGCGTGGATCCTGTCGCTGTATGGGGATTTTCTGACGGTCCTGCGCTGGGCGGCCGCGGGGATGTTCCTGGTCATGGGGGTGGCGTTGCTGGTCAAGCAGCCCCCACCGCCAAACGCCAACAAGGCGCTGAACCGCCCCGGTCTGCTGGCCGGCGTTGCAGTCGGGTTCGCGGTGGTGATCGGCAATCCGAAGGCCGTGTTGTTCTACATGGGCCTTCTGCCCGGCTTCTTTGATCTGACCCGCGTGACTGGCCCTGACATCGCGGCAATCGCGCTTTTGTCCGGCTCGGTTCCGTTCCTTGGCAACCTGCTTTTGGCGTTGTCTTTCGACCGCGCGCGCCGCCTTTTGTCCAGCCCCAGCGCCTTGCGCAGGCTCAATATCATTTCGGGATTGCTGCTGATGTCGGTTGGGGTTGCCATCCCCTTCCTCTGACATGCCCACAAACCCCTAAATATTGTGGCAGGCGCGTGACATTCCCGGCAAAAACCGCTACAAATCGGTCAGATTTATCACGGAATTTCCTCATGACGGCTACACCTGCTCCGCGCGACGACTATGGCGCGGATTCCATCAAAGTTCTCAAAGGCTTGGATGCTGTTCGAAAGCGCCCAGGCATGTATATCGGGGACACCGATGATGGCTCCGGCCTGCACCACATGGTGTACGAGGTCGTCGACAACGGCATCGACGAAGCCCTGGCCGGTCACGCAACGACGGTTCAGGTGAAAATCCATGCCGACAGCAGCGTGTCAGTGTATGATGACGGGCGCGGCATTCCGACCGATATCCACACCGAAGAAGGCGTCAGCGCGGCCGAGGTCATCATGACCCAATTGCACGCCGGCGGAAAATTCGACAGCAACAGCTACAAGGTGTCCGGTGGCCTGCACGGCGTTGGCGTTTCCGTGGTCAACGCGCTGTCGGACTGGTTGGAGCTGCGCATCTGGCGCGCGGGCAAGGAATGGGTGGCGCGTTTTGAAAACGGCGACACCGCCGAGCATCTGCGCGAAGTGGGCCCGGCGAATGGCAAGAAGGGCACCGAAGTGCGCTTTATGGCCAGCGCCAAGACACAGCGCCCGGACGGCACGTTTTCAAACCTTGAGTACAATTTCAAAACGCTGGAAAACCGCCTGCGTGAGCTGGCATTCCTGAATTCTGGTGTTGCCATTATTCTGGAAGATGAACGCCCCGCCGAGCCTTTGCGGACTGAGTTCTGCTTTGAAGGCGGCGTGCGCGAATTTGTCCGCTTTCTGGACCGGTCCAAGGCCGCCGTCATGTCTGAGCCGATCTTTATCGAAGGCACGCGTGACGATATCGGCGTCGAAGTGGCGATGTGGTGGAACGACAGCTACCACGAAACCGTGCTGCCCTTTACCAACAACATCCCGCAGCGCGATGGCGGCACCCATATGGCGGGCTTCCGTGGCGCGCTGACCCGCACGATCAACGCCTATGCGCAATCCTCGGGGATCGCGAAAAAGGAAAAGATCAATTTCACCGGCGATGATGCGCGCGAAGGTTTGACCTGTGTGCTGTCGGTCAAGGTGCCTGACCCGAAATTCAGCAGCCAGACAAAGGACAAGCTCGTCTCGTCCGAAGTGCGCCCTGCGGTCGAAAACCTGGTGGGCGAAAAGCTGTCCGAATGGTTCGAGGAAAACCCCCAGATCGCCAAATCGGTGGTCAGCAAGATTATCGAGGCCGCGCTGGCCCGCGAGGCCGCCCGCAAGGCGCGCGACCTGACCCGCCGCAAGACGGCGCTGGACGTGGCCTCGTTGCCCGGCAAGTTGGCTGACTGCCAGGAACGAGACCCCGCCAAGTCCGAAATCTTCCTGGTCGAGGGGGACTCGGCTGGTGGTTCGGCCAAGCAGGGCCGGAGCCGTCACAATCAGGCCGTTCTGCCGCTCAAGGGCAAGATCCTGAACGTCGAACGCGCGCGGTTCGATCGAATGCTGGGCAGCCAGGAAATCGGCACGCTGATCACCGCCCTGGGCACCGGCATTGGGCGTGACGAATTCAATCTGGAGAAATTGCGCTACCACAAGATCGTCATCATGACCGATGCCGATGTCGATGGCGCGCACATCCGCACGCTGTTGCTGACGTTCTTCTATCGTCAGATGCCTTCTCTGATCGAAAACGGCCATTTGTATATCGCTGAACCGCCGCTTTACAAAGTCGCGCGCGGCCGGTCCGAGGTGTATCTGAAGGATCAGGCGGCGCTGGATGAATATCTGATTGCACAAGGCATCGAAGGCGCGGTGCTGCGGCTGAAATCCGGGGATGAAATCGCCGGGTCCGACCTGCTGCGCGTGGTCGGTGAGGCGCGCAGCGTCAACCGCAACCTGATGTCGTTCCCCACCAACTACCCGCGCAACATTCTGGAGCAAGCGACCATCGCCGGCGCGCTGATCCCCGGACAGTTGGACAGCAATGCACAGGGCGTTGCCGATGCCGTGGCCGCGCGGCTGGACCAGATCGCGCCCGAGTATGAAAAGGGCTGGCAGGGCCGCCCGACACAAGATCACGGCCTACGCTTGTCACGCATGCTGCGTGGTGTTGAAGAACAACGCGTGCTGGACGGTCCGGTGTTGCGTTCGGGTGAGGCACAGCGCCTTGGCCGCTTCACCGGGGCGTTGCAGGAAATCTACAAAGACCCGGCCACTCTGGTACGCCGTGATCGCAGCATTGCCGTCCACGGTCCACTGGACCTGCTTCGCGCGATCCTGGCCGAGGGCGAAAAGGGCCTGACGTTGCAACGCTACAAGGGTCTGGGCGAAATGAACCCGGGGCAGTTGTGGGAAACGACGCTGGACCCCGAGGCTCGCACGCTGCTGCAAGTCCGCATCGACGATGTGGCCGAGGCCGACGACATCTTCAGCAAGCTGATGGGGGATGTCGTGGAACCGCGGCGCGAGTTCATCCAGAAGAACGCGTTGAGCGTGGAGAATTTGGACGCGTGACGCGTAGGGTGCGTGCTTGCACGCACCGTCGTCAACCTGGGTGCGTGCAAGCACGCACCCTACGCTCATCCCCGCCCGTGCGGCGCCATGAAATCCAGCACCGACCCAATCGGCACGATGCGGTGGGGGTTAATGCTGTCGTGGCTGTAATGGTAGTGCCGCGTGATGTGGTCCATGTTCACGGTCCCCGCGACACCGGACACCTGATATAATTCCCGCGTAAATGCCCACAGATTGGGGTAGTCGATGATCCGGCGGCGGTTGCATTTGAAGTGGCCGTGATACACCGAATCGAACCGCACCAGCGTGGGAAACAGCCGCCAGTCCGCTTCGGTCAGGCGGTCGCCCATCAGGTAGCGGTTGTCGGCCAGATGCCCCTCCAGCCAGTCCAACGTATCAAACAACGGCACCACAGCGGCGTCATAGGCAGCCTGCGTCGAGGCAAAGCCGGATTTATAGACCCCATTGTTGAACGTGTTGTAAATGCGGTCGTTGATCGGCTCCATCGCCGCGCGCAGATCAGCGGGCCAGAAATCCAGCGTGTTCCCGGTGATCCCATCAAAAGCGGAATTGAACATGCGGATGATTTCCGAACTCTCGTTTGACACGATTGTGCCTGTGGTCTTGTCCCACAACACCGGCACCGTCACGCGGCCGGACACGGTGGCATCGGCACGTGCGTAAACCTGATGCATGAACTCAAGCCCGAACAGCGTATCGCCCGTTGCGCCCGGATACTCCGCGCTCAAGCTCCAACCGTCGTCCAGCATATCGGGATGCACCACCGACACCGAAATATGCGGCTCTAACCCCTTCAATTGGCGAAAGATCAGCGTCCGGTGCGCCCATGGGCAGGCGTAGGATACATAGAGATGATACCGCCCACTTTCGGCGGCAAATCCGCCCTGCCCGGTCGGCCCCGTGCTGCCATCGGCGGTGATCCAGTTGCGAAACCCAGCTGTGGTGCGCTTGAACGCACCACCAGTTGCCTTGGTGTCATATCCGCCCGTATCCCAGACGCCGTTGATCAACTGTCCCATTATCCGCTCCTGCTTGGGTTGCCGCATATAGATGGTCGCACGGGCCCCGGCGTCAACTCTGGCCTCCGCGCATGTGCTGTGCAGGTCTGAACACATATAAAAAACCGGCCATGGGCCCCGTCAGCACCTTGTTTTTGCGCCCACCTGTGGCAACCTCACCCCCGTGGGAATCGGAGAACACCATGCTGGAGCACTTGCCTGAGGATATTCGCAAAGGTCTTGAAGAGGCCCGGCGCAAAGCGGCCCGAAAAGGGTCGCGCCTGTGTGTCCATGTCGGAGACGAGGTGTTTCCAATCCACAGCCTCAGCGATCTGGGGTTCGTCGTTGATCCGCGGCTTGTTCCGCGCCTGCGGGGCTTGGTGGATATTTACGACGGCCCCCGGCATCTGAGCCAGGCGCTGATCATTGCCGTCAGTGATGAAGGCGACTTGATGGCGTATGAGTTCAAACGTGAAACGCCCGTCACGCAAACCCCGATCCGCGACTATGCCGAGGACCGGGGGTTACCCGCCGGGTATTTGTCCAGCCCCACCTGAACTGCTTACTGCAGGTCGCTGAACGCGGCTTGCAGACGGGCGACGGCCTCAGTCACCCGGGCGCGTGGCGTGGCGACATTGAAGCGCATGAAGGTTTCACCGCCAGTGCCAAAACTGTCACCATGATTTGCGGCGATGCGTGCGTCCTTTTCAATGCGCCGCGCGACCTCAGGTGCATCCATTCCGGTATCGGCAAAGTCCACCCACACCAGATAGGTGGATTGCAGCGGGGTCACTTTGGCCCCCGGGATCTGTGCAACGCCGTCTTCCAGGATGCGAACGTTCTCGGCGATATAGGCGCATAATGCATCAACCCATTCGGCCCCTTCGGGGCTATACGCCGCCGTGATCATCTCCAACCCGAATGAATTGGGCGAAATTCCCAGCCCCATCATCGTCGTCGCGAAGGTCTCTCGCAGCGTGTCGTCAGCGATAATCACGTTGCCGGTGTGCGTGCCAGCCAGGTTGAAGGTCTTTGTAGCTGCGGTCATCATCACCAGCCGGTCAGCGATGTCAGGTGCCGCCAGCGTCATGGGGGTATGCTTGTGGCCCGGCAACACCAGGTCATGATGGATCTCATCCGAGACCAAAATCAAATCGTGGCGGCGGCAGAAATCGGCCACAGCGCGCAGTTCCTCAACTGTCCAGACCTGCCCACCGGGGTTATGCGGGGAACACAGAACAACCATCTTTTCGGATCCGGTCATCAACGCATCATAGGCGCTGACATCCATGACCATGCGCCCGTCACGTTCAACCAACGGGCATTCCACCACCACACGGCCCGCCGCGCGGATCACTTTGGCAAAGGCGTGATAGACCGGCGTGAACAGCACCACGCCATCACCCGGCTGCGTGAAGGCCTGCACACACAGCCCGGTGCCATTTACCAATCCATGCGTGGAAAAGATATGCGCCGGGTCAACATCCCAGCCGTGCCGGTTTTTCATCCACCACTGGATCGCAGCTTTATAGTCGCCGTCGCCGCCGAAATAGCCATAAACCCCCTGATCCATCATCCGCGTCAGGGCATCTTTAACCACCTGCGGCGGGCGGAAATCCATATCGGCCACCCACATGGAGATGCCGTCATCGGGGCTGACGCCAAACAGCGCCTGCATCATGTCCCATTTCGCGGAATGCGTGCCGCGGCGGTCGATGTCTTCGTCGAAATTCATACTCTGCTCCTGATGTCGGCGGCAGTTTGCCGCGCATAGCGCCGGGATCAAGCCCAAAACGCGCGGCGACGTTGCGAAGGGCGCGGTGATCGCCTATTTCACCCTCATGACCCTGCGCTCTATCCTGATTCACCCCGACCCGCGCCTGAAAAAGGTATGTGACCCTGTCACATCGGTAACGCCCGAAATCGGGGCGTTGGCCGAAGACATGTTGCAAACGATGTATGATGCGCCTGGCGTTGGCCTTGCCGCGCCGCAGGTCGGTGTGCTGCAACGCCTGTTCGTCATGGACTGCGTCAAGGACGAAGGGACCGCGCCCAAACCGATGGTGCTGATCAATCCGGAAATCACCTGGACGTCCGAGGAAACGAACACCTACGAGGAAGGTTGCCTGTCGATCCCGGATCAATATGCCGACGTGACGCGCCCGAAAATGGCGCGCATGAAATGGCTGGGCCTGGATGGCAAGACGCATGAGGAGGAATTCGATGCGCTTTGGGCGACCTGCGCGCAGCATGAGCTGGACCATCTGAACGGCAAGCTGTTCATCGACTATCTGGGCGCGATGAAACGCCAGATGATCACCCGCCGGATGGAAAAGCTGAAGCGCGAGCGCGCGCGGGTTTGACGCTGTGACCCCGCCCCTGTCGATCCTGGTCGCCGGGGCCGGCATTGGCGGATTGGCCGCCGCCGTCGCGCTGCGCATGGCCGGGCATTCCGTTCGTATTCTGGACAGCTTTGACAGCCCGCGCCCGGTTGGCTCCGGCCTTGTGGTGCAGCCGGTGGGCCAGCGCGTGCTGGATTGGCTGGGTGCCGGGGCGGCCGTGCGGGCCAGGGGCCAACCGATTCGCGTGCTGCGCGGGATCGAGGCACGCACCGGGATCACTGCACTGAGCGTGCGCTACGATACCGGCGCGCCCGGTCAACATGGGTTGGGCCTGCATCGCGCCAGCCTGTTCACTGCGTTGCATGATCGATTGACCGCGCTGGGGCTGATCGTGGAGACTGGCTGCCTGGTGCAGACAAGCGACGTTGCCGATCACGAGCGCTGGGTTCAGCTGGCGGATGGTCGGCGGTTGGGGCCGTTCGATCTGGTTGTCGATGCGCTCGGCTCACACTCGCCGCTGTCGCCACTGGTGTCCAAACCCCTGCCCTATGGCGCGCTGTGGACCACCCTGCGCTGGCCGGATGGCACCGACCTGCCCGACGATCATTTATCCCAGCGCTATCTTGCCGCGCGCCGAATGGTGGGCATTCTGCCCGTTGGCACCCTGCCAGACAGCACCACCCGCCTGAACGCGTTTTTCTGGTCAATCCGCGCCGATGCCCTGCCCGACTGGCAGGCCGCGCCGCTGGAGGCATGGAAAACAGAGGTGCTGGATCTGTGGCCTGCGCTGCGCCCTTGGATGGATCAGATCACAGACAAGGACCAACTGACCTTTGCGCAATATACGCATGGCACGTTGTCCAAACCCTATGCAGACCGGCTGGTGCATATCGGGGATTGTGCACATCGAACCAGCCCGCAATTGGGTCAGGGGGCGAATATGGCGCTGCTGGATGCGCTGGCCCTGACCCGCGCACTGGATCAGGCCACGCTGGCGGACGCCCTGCCGCTGTATCGCCGCATCCGCTGGGGCCATTTGCGGGTGTACCAGGCGCTCAGCCGGTTTTTGACACCGCAATACCAGCATGACAGCGCCCTTCTGGCCGTCGCCCGGGACCGCGTGTTTGCACCCATGGCGCGGGTCTGGCCGTTTCCGCGGGTGCTGGGCTCGATTGCCTCGGGGCTGATCGTGCCGCCATTGGCAGGCGAGGCGCATCTGGGCCGCCGTCCGCAGCCCCCCGCTTGGGCGGTGGACGCGACGCCGCGTGAATGGTAGCAGCGGCCGTCCCCTGATCGGAGCCCGCCATGATCCGCCGCTGTATCCCCTGGCCAGACAAACGCCTGCGCACCGCAGCCGAGCCGGTGGATGCGATCACCGACGACATCCGCGCGATCTGGCAAGACATGATCGACACGATAGAGGCCATGCCGGGCGTCGGACTGGGCGCCAACCAGATCGGCGTGATGCTGCGGCTGGCGGTTGTGGATGCATCCGAGGCGCGCGGCCAGGTGGTTCGCATGGCCAACCCGGTGGTGCTTCATGCCTCGGTCCAACCCCGCAGCCATGACGAGGCCAGCCCGAACCTGCCCGGCGTCCACGCCAGCATCGAACGCCCGCGCGCCGTTAACGTGCAATTTCTGAACGCGGATGGTGAGGTGGAAGAGCGTGATTTCGTCGGCCTTTGGGCGACCAGCGTTCAGCACCAGATCGACCATCTGAACGGCAAGATGTATTTCGATCATCTCAGCAAAACCCGGCGCGACATGCTTTTGCGCCGGGCTCGTAAACGGGGATAACGGTGGGGCACAGCCAGCCCCCGCACCAAGGAGATACCGATGCGCGTCGTTTTCATGGGAACCCCTGATTTCTCGGTCCCGGTGCTTGAAGCCGTGCACGGCGAACATGAGGTGGTCTGCGTCTATTGCCAGCCGCCCCGCCCCGCCGGGCGCGGCAAAAAGGAACGCCCCACCCCGGTTCATGCGCGCGCCTTGGAACTGGGCCTGCCCGTGCGCCACCCCGTCAGCCTGAAAGGGGCCGAAGAACAGGCAGAGTTTGCGGCGCTGGGCGCTGATGTGGCGGTTGTCGTGGCGTATGGCCTGATCTTGCCACAAGCCGTGCTGGACGCCCCACGCCATGGATGCCTGAATATCCACGCCAGCCTGTTGCCACGCTGGCGCGGGGCTGCACCGATCCACCGGGCCGTGATGGCGGGCGATGCGCAGACCGGCGTCTGCATCATGCAGATGGAGGCGGGGCTGGATACCGGACCGGTGCTGCTGCGGCGCGCCACCGATATCGGCGCCACGGAAACCAGCGCCGATCTGCATGAACGACTGGCCGAAATGGGGGCGGCGTTGATCGTGCAGGCGCTGAACGATCTGCCCACCCTGACCCCGGTGCCGCAACCCGAGGACGGCGTGACCTATGCCCACAAGATCAACAAGGCAGAGGCCCGCGTGGATTGGTCAGACCCCGCCGACGTCGTGGCGCGCAAGATCAACGGGCTGTCGCCCTTTCCCGGCGCCTGGTGCCGGACACCGGACGGGCGGCTGAAGCTGTTGAACGCCCAGGCTGTGGCGGGCAAGGGCGCCGTTGGCGCGGTGCTGGACGGCTTGACCATTGCCTGCGGCACCGGCGCCGTGCGCATCCTGAGGGCCCAGCGCGAAGGCAAACGCGCGATGACGGCAGATGAGGTTCTGCACGGGGTCGATTGGGCACCGGGCACGGTTTTGGGCTGAGAGGTTTGGGGTTTGGGGGCTTTGCCCCCGGCCCCTGCCGGGGCCTCCCCCAGGATATTTGAGGCACAAAGATGCCGGGGGCAAGTGCCTGCTGGCGGCTCAGCCCTGTTGTTTCAACAACCGCCGCTTCTGACGATCCCAATCCCGCTTGGCGCTGGTTTCGCGTTTGTCGGTGTTTTTCTTGCCCTTGGCGATGCCGATCTTCAGCTTCACCCGGCCCTTCTCGTTGAAATACATCCGCAAGGGCACCAGCGTCATGCCATCTTTGGCCGTCGCAGCCCACAACTTGGCCAGTTCCTTGCGGCTGACCAGAAGCTTGCGTCTGCGGCGTTCATCGTGGCCCCAGGTTTTGGCCTGAAGATAGGGCGCGACGTAGCCGTTGATCAGCCACAACTCTCCGTTTTCGACACTGGCGTAGCTTTCTGCGATGTTCGCGCCGCCCTGCCGCAGGGATTTTACTTCGGACCCTTTCAGAATGATTCCGCATTCCAGATCATCCTCGATGAAATAATCAAAGCGGGCGCGCCGGTTTTCGGCGATCAATTTGCTGTTGGGGTCGTGTTTTTTCTGGTTCATCCATGCGAGATATGGGTTTGACCAAAAGCTGTCCAGTAGCGGGCGGCCTTGAGCCACGAAGAATTTAGGGGGAAACCGCCATGAGACACTGGATACTGCTGGGCGCGGTGATGACGTTGGGCGCGTGCAACATGACAAATACCGTGCCTCCGCGCGCTGAACCGCGCGTGATGCCGCCATTGATCGCGGGCACACCACAGGGGGCTTATACGCGCTCTTCTCCTGGAATGGGGCCCGGTGGCACGGAACCCGCGCCACCGACCGCACCCACCGGGGATACATGCGGCGCGGATCAATACCGCCACCTGGTCGGCCGCCCGTTGCCGCAGCCGTTCACGGCCAACGGCCCGGTGCGGATCTTTACCAGCGGGCATCCGGTGACCATGGATCACAACCCGGCGCGTCTGAATATTGAGGTGGATGCCAGCAGCCAGCGCCGAATCGTCACCGTCAGCTGCGGTTAAAGAAGAGCCGGGTGCCCGTTTCCAGGCACCCGGACCCTTACATATGCCGTGATTTCTGTTCCCTTCGGGTGGGGGCCCGGACGGAAAACCACGGCAGATACCATTACGGCATGATCCAATATCGCGCCGGATCATGGCGTCATTGCGGCGTATTGGGGGAAAAACCGGGGAATTTGACGCGCTGCTATGGCCTTTCGGGGTGAACGCCTTGATTTTCCCGGCCCACGCCGTCACGATTTTGCGCATGAACATGCCACAACTGCCGCCCGGCCCGACCAACACATACGAGCAGATCAGTTTCGACCGACACGAGCTTGGCGTGATCCTTTCGGTATATGGCCGCTTTGTCGCGGCAGGTGTGTGGAGGGATTACGGGATTTCCTGCCTGAAGGGGCGCGCCGTGTTCGCGGTGTTTCGGCGTGCGGCGGAAACCCCACTGTACCGGATCGAAAAGATCCCGGCCTTGCGCGGCAAACAGGGGCAATACGCGTTATTCGGCCCCGGCGGGCAGGTGCTTAGGCGCGGGCAAACCTTGCGTGGCGTCATGGCTCCGTTGGAACGCAAACTGTTGCGCGTGCTGGACTGACCCCGACACCGTCGGATAAGCCCGGGGCATGAGCGAATTTATCTATACCCCACCCGATGATGTGGCCGAAGTGCTGTACGCAGATGACGATCTGCTTGTGGTCTCCAAGCCTGCTGGCTTGCTGTCGGTGCCTGGCCGCGGACCAGACCGCGCGGATTGCCTGATTTCGCGGCTGCGCGTTGAATTTCCAGAAGTTCGGCTGGTGCACCGGCTCGATCTGGATACATCGGGCATCATCGCCTTTGGGCTGACGCCACAAGCGCAGGCGCATCTGGGTAAACAGTTTGAGGCGCGGAAGGTGCAAAAACGCTACATTGCGCTAATTGCCGGCCGCCCGGGCGAGGACAAGGGGCGCATCGACTTGCCGCTGATCGTCGATTGGCCCAACCGTCCGCGCCAGATGGTGTGCCATGAAACGGGGCGGGCTGCGCAAACCGACTGGCGCGTGATCGGCACAGCGGGGGACAACAGCCGTGTGGCGCTGAAACCGCTGACCGGACGTAGCCACCAGTTGCGCGTGCACATGCTGGCGTTGGGCCATCCGATTCTGGGCGATCCGCTGTATGCCACCGGCGCTGCGGCAGGCTTTCCGCGGCTGATGTTGCACGCTGAGGAACTGCGCCTCAGGCACCCGGCAACTGGCGCGACCCTGCGCTTTCGCTCGGCCACGCCGTTCTGAACTGGGTCAGGCGGCCTGCGAATCAGGCCGTTCGGACAGGATGGCGAACAATTTGTCGGGGTCTTCATTGGCGCGCAACTTCGCACAGATGGCGCTGTCGCGCAGCGTCCGCGAGACCAGCGCCAACGCCTTGAGGTGTTCAACACCCGCATCGCGCGGGGCAAACAGGGCAAACACCAGATCAATGGGGGCCCGATCGACCGAGCCATAGTCAAGTGGGCGATCCAGCCGGACAAACACACCTTTGACACTGTCGATGCCGTCAATGCGCGCATGGGGCAAGGCGACGCCATGGCCAACACCCGTCGGCCCCAGGCTTTCGCGTTCCTGCAATGCGTCCACAGCAATCGACGCATCAACTCCGTGCGCGCTTTGCGCCAACTCGGCCAAATCCTGAAACAGGCGCTTCTTGCTTTTCACCGCGTTGAACATCCGGATCGCGCCGGGGTTCAACAGATTTGCCAGTTCCATGCAGGACTCCTGCTTCGCCGAAGAAAACAAGGCCCTTGGCGACTGCCGCCGCCAAAGGCCATTCCACTGTCAGGCAGGATCAATCCAACCGATATTCCCATCATCACGCTTGTGAACGACATTCAGCCGTCCGTGGCGCTCATTGCGAAATACCAGAACACCCGAGGTTCCCAATTCCATCTGCATCACCGCTTCACCTACCGAAATTGAGGGAATTCGCGTCTCCATTTCGGCGATGATCATCGGCTGCAGCGAATCCGGTTCCTCGCCTTCGTTCCCACCATCAGCGGCGAGGATATACGACGGGGCGTCGGCGAATTCAACGGGGGCAATGCGTTCGCGGTGATGATCTTTCAAACGCCGTTTGTAGCGGCGCAGCTGCTTGTCCATGCGCTCTGCACAGGTGTCGAATGCTGCATAAATATCAGGGGCTTGCCCCTTTGCTTGGGCCGTCAATCCGCTGGAAAGATGAACGGTCGCTTCGCAGACATGGTTGTGGGCATCTCGGGAAAACACGATTTGGGCGTCGGTCGGGCGCTGGGAATACTTTTCCATCACCTCACCGAGTTCGGCTTTGACATGTGTCTGAAGCGCTTCGCCGATGTCGATTTGTTTTCCGCTGATCTGATACCGCATGGGCCTCTCCTTTTTTGTCGCGGATGACCCCGGGATCAACCTGAGCCCGAACGTATCCGCCATTTCGGCCTGTCGTTGCGGATTCATTCCCATCTGGTCGTCCGCCGGTCAGAGCGCTGTCTGGCCGCAGCCAGTTTGCGGCGCGCCGACGACGAGGGAATGCGCAGGCCTTGTCTGTATTTGGCGACAGTTCGGCGTGCGATGTCAATTCCTTCCGCACGAAGTTTGTTGACAAGTGTTTCATCCGAAAGGGGTTTGCCGTCCGGTTCCAGAGCGATGAGCTGCGACATCCGGTGCTGAACGGCACGCGACGACACCTCGCCGCCGTTGGCCGCGACCCCTGCGGAAAAGAACACCGAAAGCGGCCACAGGCGGCCGTCGATGTCCAACGCTTTGCCGGCCACGGCCCGGCTGACGGTGGACGGATGCAACCCAAGTTCCGCAGCAAGCGCAGAGCGGGACCCGGGTTTCAGCCCGGCCGGGCCTTGGTGAAAGAACCCCGGCTGGTGTTCGATCAGCCAATCGCCGATGCGCTGCAACGTCTGGCCGCGCTGGTTGATGGCGTCGATCAGGGTTCGCGCACGGGTCAACAATTCGGGCGCAAACCCATCGGCTTCGGCCCGCTGGACCATTTTGTCGTCCAGCCAGACCTGAGGCCGCGCCGCATGGTCGATCACCAGTGACAGGGTGCCATCAGCCGCGCGATCCAGCCGGAAGTCGGCACGCAATGCGACCTGTGCGGCGGGCGGGCGTTCCGCAATCGGGCGCGGTGTGAGGGTGCGCAACAGCGCGGCCCGTGCGTGCAGGGCTTCGGGCGTCAGGGACAGGGCGGTGGCCAACCGGGGCCAGTCCCGCGCGGCAAAGGCGGGCAAATGCCGCACCGTTGCTGCTGCGTCCTCAGCCGACAATCCAGCATCCACCAGTTGCAGGCACAGGCATTCTGGCAGGTCCCGTGCGCCCACCCCTGCCGGCTCGCAACTTTGCAAAACCTCAAGCGCGCGGTCCAGCACGGTCACTGGCACCGACAGCTCATGGCTGAGGTCGTCGATCCCGGCGTCCAGAAAACCGTCATCGCGCAATTCACCGATCAGCACGTCCACCGCTGCTGCCAGCACAGCGTCAAGCGGCTTGCGGCGGACCTGGCGGCGCAGGTCTTCTTGAAATCCGGCCCCCTCGGCCGTCAGGGACAGGGCCAGGTCCCGGGCCTGTGCGCCAGACGTCGTGCTCAGATGACCAACGCGGCGGGCGGCCTCGACCATCAGGAAAGGGTTGCGCGCTGCTTCCCGGCTGATTTCTTCGGCCAGATCCAAGGAGGTCATGCGCAACACCGACAACCCGGTGCGCAGGGCCGGTGTCAGCGCCAGCCGTTGCGTTTGGCGCAGTTCTAACCGCGGAATCATCGCCATCGGTGGCCCCTGTGTCTGCACAGTTGGGCGGCGCTATCGGAAGCTGTCACCCAAATAGACGCGGCGCACATCCGGATCTGCAACCACCTCGTCGGGTGCGCCGCTCATCAGCACCGTTCCGTCGTGCAGGATATAGGCACGGTCAACGATCTCAAGTGTCTCTCGGACGTTGTGATCGGTTATCAGCACACCGATCCCACGTTGCGTCAAATCCGCCACCAGCGCGCGAATGTCGCCCACGGCGATCGGGTCAACGCCGGCAAAGGGTTCATCCAGCAGCACAAATGACGGGTTCGAGGCCAGGCAACGCGCGATCTCGGCCCGGCGCCGTTCGCCGCCCGACAGCGCCAGCGCGGGGGATTTCCGCAAGCGGGTGATGGAAAACTCGGCCAGCAGTTCTTCCAGGCGGGCCGCGCGTTCCGACCGGTCAGGCAAGGTGATTTCCAAAATCGCCTTGATGTTGTCTTCCACCGACAGGCCCCGAAAGATCGACATTTCCTGCGGCAGGTAGCCGATCCCGCGCCGCGCCCGGCGATACATCGGCCAGCCGGTCACGTCAGTGCCATCGATGGACACCCGCCCGCCATCAGCCGGGACAAGCCCGGCGATGCAGTAAAAGCACGTCGTCTTGCCGGACCCGTTCGGCCCCAGCAAGGCAACGACTTCACCCCGGTTCAATGTCAGGTCGATCCCGCGCAGGACGGGGCGGCGTTTATAGCTTTTTTGCAGGCCGCTGACCTGAAGGCCGCCGCCGTGCTCGGCTTGGGGGGTCATGAAGTATCAGTCCACCTGGATAATGGTGCGGACACGTCCCACCATGCGCCCGGTTCCGGTGCGCAGATCGGCAACGAAGCGTTCACCTGACAGCAGGTTCACCCCTTGCGCCAGCACCACATCGCCGGTCATTTCCAGCGTCTGCTCTGCCATATTGAAAATCGCTTGCTGGGCTTCGATGGCCTCTGCCGAGGTCACCATCGTCACCCCGCCCTGCGCGACCAACGAGCCGATCCGCCGGGAGCCTTCGCGCGCGCCATCCACATAATTCAGATTGAGCGACTGCGCCGAGATGCGCATGTCCCCCTGCGTGGCCACCACATTGCCCGAAAATATCGAGGCGCCGGTCGTTTGATCAACCTCAAGCGAATCGGCGGTGATTTCCAGCGCGCTGTTTTCCAGCCGCAAGGAGGAGCCGAAGCTGATCTGCACATCCTGCGCGGCGGCGGGCGCTGCAAAGCTGAGCGCGGCAAGGCACAGGATCTGGATCAGACGCAACATGGCGGACTCCTTAATTGTCAGGTGGATATAACAACCGCACACCGCCCCCGAAAACAAGCATATAACCCGCCCCATCGTTGGAATTGGTGCGCATAATCATGTTCCCGGCCGATATTTCGCCTGCGGGCGCCGATCCGGTGACGGGGCCGGGGGATTCGATCCGCGTTGAATCCAGCAACCCGGTCAGCAAATCGCTGGACAGCCGGTATCCGGGCGTCGTGACAATCTCCAGACCGCCGGTCATTTCAAACCGTCCGGTGCCGCGGTCCAGAACGCCGGATTCAGCGCGCGCAAACAGGTCTTCGCCGTTCATTCCCTCCAATCGCAGGTCCAGCCCGGTGACCTCCAGTCGCAGGGCCGCTGCCTGATCCGAACGCGCGGTCTCGGTCTGTATGGTCAGGGCCGCGCCGTCCTCGGTCACGCCGGCAAAGCGCGCACCGGACAGCCGCGGATCGCGCGCGCGATCTTCCACGTCAATTTCGGCCATGGGAATTCCCCGCGTGGGGTCAATGGTCCGCGCCAAAAGAAACACCAGCGACAACAGAACCAGCGCGGTCAACGGCAAGACGACCTTCAGGATCGCCACGATCCGGGAATACCGCGATGGCTGGGAATCCTGAAATGTCATGCCGTCCCCGTTTGGCGCATCAATGAGAGAAGATATCCGTTTCCGGCCACCCGGCAAGGTCCAGCGCCGCGCGATGGGGCAGGAAATCAAAACAGGCCTGCGCGGTCTGCATCCTCCCTTCGCGCTCCAGCATGACTGTCAGTTTGTCTTTCAGCCGATGCAGATACAGCACGTCCGATGCGGCATAGTCCTGCTGCGCCTGGGTGATCTGATCCGCGCCCCAATCGCTGCTTTGTTGCAGCTTGGAGATGTCGGTGTTCAGCAATTCACCCAGCAGATTTTTCAGCCCGTGGCGGTCGGTATAGGTGCGCACCAGCTTCGACGCGATCTTCGTACACCAAACCGGCGCGGCCAGAACCCCGAACCGATGGAACATGACCGCAATATCGAACCGCCCGAAGTGGAACAGTTTCAGCACATCGGGATTGGCCAGCAGGCGCGACAGATTGGGCGCCTCGGTCTGATCTTGCGTGATTTGCACCAAATGTGCGTTGCCGTCGCCACCCGACAATTGCACCAGGCACAACCGATCCCGGTGGGGGTTCAGCCCCATGGTTTCGCAATCTATGGCCACCACCGGCCCTAAATCCAGACCATCGGGAAGATCGTTTTTATACAGGAAGTTCGCCATTGGGGGCCCTCATGCTGCGTGTGGTGCGGTCTGTGCGCGGACGGTCAAAATCGCCGCAGGTCTACTCATTCCCCCCATCCGGGGATAGTGTTTTCTGCCAAGGTCAGCGAAAGTCTGTCACGGGCAGTATAACGGGCAACGGTCAGGCGGGGCGATCATGAAAATCCTGATCATCGGGGATTCCCATACGGCGGCGTTGCAGCGTGGGCTGAAGGCCCTGCGCAACCGCAATGCGCTGCGCGATGACGTGGAGATATTGGTGAAGCCGCTGGGCGGCGGTCACCTGCTGCCCACGCCGTTCTGGCGCGACGCCGGGGATCACGCCGAGATCACCGAGCCGACCTACAGGACGCAATTCGCACGCCTGCCGCCGGAAACCCCTGCCGTGGACGTGTTGGCCCTGGCATTGCCGCTGTGGCCGATGCGGGTGCTACATCAGATGGTCAGCGCAAAGCTGGTGCTGGCAGACCGGTCAGAGGGACACGCCACCGTGTCGATGGCCGTATTCCGCCAACTGGTCCTGGCCGATCAGCAGTATGTGCTGGGCCTGATTGACCTGCTGATCCGCATTCAGATGCCCTGCGTCGCCCTGTCCCCGCCGGTGCTGTTTGCTGACCACAAGGTGCTGAACCGCTACCCCACCGCGCAGGCGCTGCGTGTGTTCGACGTGTACCGAGAAATCATGCTGTCAGAATTGGCGGCGCGCGTGGTTCCGGTGATCAACCTGCCCCCAGATGCCCGGCAGCCGGATGGGTTCATGCGACCGGATTACCGGCATGATGACGTAGATGACCAGCATCATGCCAATGCAGAATTCGGCGCGCTGATGATCAGCCAGCTTCAGGACTGGGCGTTGCGCGCCAAACCGCCCGGTTGAGGGGCCGCAAGCATCCAGCGATCCAGCACCTCAATCTGATCCACACTCAACCGCAGGCCCAACTTGTTGCGGCGCCAGACGATATCCTCGGCGCGCAGGGCAAATTCGCGCTCCATCAACCAACGCACTTCGACTTCATGCAGCGTCGCGCCAAAATCTTGCCCCAGCCCGGCGATATCCGTGATCCCGTCCAGCATCTGCCGCGCCTGTGTGCCGTAGGCACGCACCAGGCGGCGCGCCCAGGTGTCCGTCAGAAACCCATGGCGCTGGCGCAGATCGGCGATCAGCGCCGGCACGCCATCCACCGGGAAATCCCCGCCCGGCAGCGCCGCCCCAGCGGTCCATTCACCCGTGGCATTCGGGAAAAAGCGACCTATCGCCTCCAGCGCATCCTCGGCCAGGTGGCGGTAGGTGGTGATCTTGCCGCCGAAGATGTTGAGCAATGGCGCCCCCCCCTCGGCCCGCAGCTTGAGCACGTAATCGCGCGTCGCCTCTGTCGCTGAGGTGGCCCCGTCATCATACAGCGGGCGCACCCCTGAATAGGTCCAAACGATGTCGTCGACGGTGATGTCTTGTTTGAAATAGCCGTTGGCGAAATCCAGAAGGTATTGCTGTTCTTGCGGTGTGCAGACGGGTTTGTGATCCGGCGCGTCGTGGTCCTGATCGGTGGTGCCAATCAAGGTAAAATCGGTCTCATACGGGATCGCAAAGATGATGCGCCCATCGGTGCCCTGAAAGAAATACGCCTTGTCATGGTCAAACAGACGGCGCGTGACGATATGCGAGCCCCGCACAAGACGCACGCGTTCGGTGGTATCCATGTGCACGCGGTCGTCCAGGATTTCGCCAACCCAGGGGCCGCCTGCATTGATCAGCGCCTTGGCGGCAACCACTTCGGTGGCGCCGGTCAGCGTGTTTTCGATGGTGATGTGCCACAGATCGCCCACGCGCCGGGCCTCGGTTGCGCGGGTGCGGGTCAGAATGCGCGCGCCCCTGTCTGCCGCATCGCGGGCATTCAGCACGACCAGCCGCGCGTCTTCGACCCAGCAGTCCGAATATTCATACGCCTTGGCGAATTTGTCCTTCAGCGGCGCGCCTTCGGGGCAATCATGCAAGTTCAGCGTGGTCGTGGCGGGCAGGATCTTTCGCCCGCCCATGTGATCATACAAGAACAGCCCAAGCCGGATCAGCCACGCCGGCCGCCGCCCGCGCATCCACGGCATGACCCATTTCAAAATACGTGAAATGGGTGTTTCCCCTTCGAACCGCATGTCCGGATGATAGGGCAGAACGAACCGCATCGGCCAACTGATATGCGGCATCGCGCGCAGCAATGTTTCGCGCTCATGCAGGGCTTTGCGCACCAGTCTGATCTCAAAATACTCCAGATACCGCAGCCCACCGTGAAACAGTTTGGTCGAGGCCGACGATGTCGCCGAAGCAAGGTCGTTCATTTCGACCAAGGTGACGGACAACCCGCGCCCGGCAGCGTCCCGGGCAATTCCGCAGCCGTTGATACCGCCGCCGATGACAAACAGATCGCAGCTGTGGGCGGGGGTCATATCGGCAGACATCTGGGCACCAGGTCAAGCAGGGAAAATACGCGCGGAAATTGCGCCTGATGGGCCGGACTGTCAACGTTTGATGTTCATTTTTGCGCGAATGCGCGCGATATTGCGTGATTTTCTGCGACATAGGCCCGCAAGGCTGCGCCTTAAAAAACGCGTTTGCGTTTTTGGGGCCCTTCGTGGTCCAGTCTCTTGATCTGAACCCAACGGTGCCTTGATGACTGACCATTTTGCCCAATCCCTCAGCCAAACCGATCCACTGGTCGCCGAGGCCCTGCGTGCCGAAACCGCGCGGCAATCCCATCAGATCGAATTGATCGCATCGGAAAACATCATCAGCCGCGCCGTGTTGGAGGCGCTTGGGCATCAGATCACCAACAAGACGTTGGAGGGGTATCCCGGTGCCCGGTTCCACGGCGGCGGGCAGAACGTGGATGTGGTTGAACAGGCTGCGATTGACCGGGCGTGCGCGCTGTTCGATTGCGCCTATGCCAATGTGCAGCCCCATTCCGGCAGCCAGGCCAATCTGGCGGTGTTCTTCGCGCTGTTGACCCCCGGTGACAAGGTGCTCAGCCTCGATTTGGCCGCCGGCGGGCACCTGAGCCACGGGCTGGGTGCCAACCTGTCCGGGCGCTGGTTTGAGGCGCATCCCTACGGCGTAGACCCGTTGACCGGTGTCATCGACTATGACGCGGTCGAAGCCAAGGCGTTGCAAATCCGGCCCAAGTTGCTGATCGCCGGCGGCTCGGCCTATCCGCGCGTGCTGGACTTTGAACGGCTGGGGGCGATCGCACGTAAGGTGGACGCGTATTTTCTGGCCGACATGGCGCATATCGCTGGGCTGGTGGCAGGGGGCGTGCATCCGTCACCCCTGCCGCACGCCGATCTGGTCACGTGCACCACCACAAAAACCCTGCGCGGCCCGCGCGGCGGGATGATCCTGGCGCGCGATGCGGCATGGGGCAAAAAACTGCAATCATCGGTGTTTCCCGGCGTTCAGGGCAGTTTGCATACGCAGGTGTTGGCCGCCAAAGCGGTCTGCCTGGGCGAAGCCCTTCGCCCAGAGTTCCGCGCCTATGCGCGGCAAGTCACAGCCACTGCGGCCACGCTGGCGCGGGTGCTGGCAGCGCAGGGCATTGGGATCGTCTCGGGCGGGACAGATACGCATCTGGTGTTGCTGGATTTGTCAGGGCTGGGGCTGACGGGGCAGCAGGCCGAGGATATGCTAGACGCCGTGAACATCACCACCAACAAGAACCCGATCCCATTCGATGCCACCAACCCAAGCCAGTGGGTAGGCCTGCGGCTGGGCACGGCGGCAGCAACGACACGCGGGTTTGGCCAATCCGAATTTGAGCACCTGGGGCAAATAATCGCGACTGTGTTGAAATCCGGCGGTGACGCTGGCGCACTGGCGCAGGCGCGCGATAGCGTGGCCGAATTGTGCCAGCGCCATCCGATTTACGAGGCGTAGCTTTCAGGCCGCGAATTCGCGCACGACGCGCCCGGCGTTGGTGTTTGTTCGCTTGCCATTGCGCATCGACAACGCCCCGTTGACCAGCACATGCGCGATCCCAGACGCATAGCGGCGCGGGTGCTTGGCGGTGGCGTTGCTGGCGATATTGACCTGATCAAACACGCAGATATCGGCCTGATAGCCGGGCTTCAGCAACCCGCGATTTTTCAGCCCCAACCGCGCCGCCGGAACCGAAGTCAGCTTGGCCAGCCCATGCGCCAGACTCAGCACATTGCGGTCACGCACGTAGTGCTGAAGGAACCGCGCCGCCCAGCCATAGCCGGACAAAGACCCCAGTTGATCGGCCAAAATCCCCTCATTCGCGGTGGCGACAGTGTCGGAAATCACGGCGCATTCGGGCTGGTGCAGACACAGATCCAGATCATCCTCGCTGAAGGACTTCGATGTCCACATGCAAGACATGATGTTCTGCCCTTCCTCCAACAGGATATCCAGCACCGCATCATAGGGATGACAATTCCGCATCCGCCCGATTTCCGCAAAATCCGCGCCGACCAGATCGTGGTTCGTGGCGGCGTTCAAAAGCACGATGTCTGACCATTTTTCGGCCTTCACCAGCAGCCACATGGGCTTTGGATTGGCTTTGATCTTCTCACGGCTTTCGGGGTCTGCCAGACGTTTGAGCACATCGTCCAACTCACCGGCCTGCGCCCAGCGCGGCAAGATCGCGGCCATCAGTGTGTGGTTCCAGTCATGCGGGATCACATCAAAGGCGATGTCCGCGTCATGGTTGCGCGCCACCTCGATCATCTCCAGCGTATGCTGCATTGCGTAATGGGGCGCGCCGTATTTCGGTTGGATATGGCTGATCTGCAACCGCGCGCCTGCCTGCCGCGCCGTGGCGATGGCTTCGGCAAAGCCCAGGTCATACTGGGTGTCCCGGTTGCGCACATGGGTGGCATACAGGCGTTTGTATTTCGCCGCGACTTCGCACAGCGGCACCAGATGATCAGGCGACGACAGGATGCCGGGGAAGTATTCCAACCCCGATGACAGCCCGCCCGCGCCCTCCTCCATGCATTGATCCACCAGCCGCGCCATTTTTGCCACGTCCTCTGGCTCTCCGGCGTGCATCCCGCCACCCAGCACCGCGCGGTGCACCGTGCCGTGGCCAACAAAGGCCATGACGTTCACGCCCAGGTCTGTCTTGTCCAGCACATCCAGATAGTCGCCAAAGCCCAGCCAGGTGTCATGCTGTGCTTTCTCATTGTACCACGGTGCCACGCGGCGAATATCAGCGGCGGTGGTGACCGGTGCGCAGCTGGCGCCGCATTGGCCAATGACTTCGGTTGTCACGCCTTGATGCACCTGACTTTCCGCGCGCCCGTCTGCGATCAGGGTGAAATCGGAATGCGTGTGCATGTCGATAAACCCGGGCGAGACAATCAGACCAGACACGTCGATCACTTCGGCCGCGCCGGTGTGATCAATCTCTCCGGGTTTGCCGATGGCGGCAATCTTGCCGTCCTTGATGGCGACATCGCCGATAAACCCATCCGCGCCCGTGCCATCGAACACTTCGCCACCCTTCAGGATCAGATCAAACATGCGCGCCCCCTTACAACGCCGGCCCGTAGGCCCAGTTCGGCAGGAAAGTTGTCAGTTCGGGGAAGACGATCAGGATCAGCATGCCGATGATATATGCCAGAATGAACGGCAACACGGCGACCGAAATCTTTTCGATGCTGATCCCCGAAATCCGCGCGGCAACCGTCAGGTTGGCCCCCAATGGCGGGGTCAGGAAGCCGATTTCACAGGTAATGACGGTAAAGACGCCGAACATAACCGGGTCGATGCCCAGCGACGTGACCAAGGGCAGGAAAACAGCCGTGAACAGCACGATTTGCGCCAGCGATTCCATGAACGTGCCGATGAAGATGTAGAAGACTCCGATCAGCAGCAGCACCAATATGGGGTTGTCGGTCAGCGATGTGATGCCCGACTGAACCGCCGTCGGAATGTCATAGAACGCGGTCAATTGGCCGAAAGCCAGGGTCGGCGTGATCAGGATCAGGATACCGGTCAGCAAGGCGGTGAAGCGCAGCGCCTCGATGATCTTGCGCAGGGTCAGTTCACGGTAGATGAACAAGCCGACGAACAACGAATAAAACACCGCCACGCCGGCGGCCTCGGTTGGGGTGAATACCCCGCCGTAAATACCGCCCAAGATCAGAACCGGCGCGCCGATCGACCATTTGCCATCCCACGCCGCGCTCAAAAACGGGCCCCATGTGAACGGGTCGCCACCGCCGCCATAGTTGCGGCGACGGGCGATGATGTAGGTGGTGACCATCAACAGGCCGGTGACGATAAAGCCGGGGACAATCCCGGCCAGAAACAGCCGCGGGATGGAGGTTTCGGACACCAGCCCATAAATGATCATCAGGTTTGACGGTGGGATCAGACTGCCCAACGCGCCCGCACTGGCGGTAATCGCGGCGGCAAAGGGCACGTCATAGCCCTCTCGTTTCATCGCTGGCACGGTGGCAGAGCCAATCGCGGCGGTCGTCGCTGGGCCCGAACCCGACAGCGCCGCGAACAACATGCAGGCGAACACCGTAACCAGCCCCATAGAGCCGCGATATGCGCCCACCAGCTTTGTCGCAATGCCAATCATGCGGTTGGCCATGCCGCCGACTTCCATCAATCGGCCCGCCAATACGAACAGGGGAATGGTCAGCAGCGGAAACGGCGTCAGGCTGGAATAGCCGGTCTGCGCCATCAAGGTATACGGAATGTCGATCAGGAACAGCGCCAACATCGTGGTCAGACCGACCGAGGCGAACAGCGGCACGCCGATCAGCGTCAGAACGATAAAGACCAGCGTCAGGATCAAAAGCGCATTCATAGCTGATGCTCCCGGTCTTGGTCGGTGGTTTCCCACTCCTCCTCCAACATGCCGGGCAATCCGTTCGCGCCCTCACGATACCACGCCAGATAGGTCTGACACAGCCGGATCACCATCAGCGTATAGCCGATTACCAGGATCGACTGCGGATACACCTGATTGATGCCCAGGCTGGGGCTGTAGGACGGATACCGCCACAGGACCGAAAGATAATCCCAGCTGATCTTGATCATGAACAGGCTGAAGAAGGCCCAGCAGATATCGGCGATGAAGATAATGATCCGCGCCAGGCGTGTTGGCATGGCCTGAACAGCGACCAGGATGCGGATGTGAAACCGTTCGCGCACGCACAGGGATGCGCCGGTATAGACCGCCCAGACCATGCTGAACGCGGCGACTTCCTCGCTCCAATGCAGGGCGATGTCAAAGACGTAGCGCGCCATGACCTGCGCAAAAACGCAGCACGCGATGATCACCAGGGCAGAACAGCAGATCAGCTCTTCCAGATTGCGTTCCAGCCATTTCAACGCAGCCATGGGCCGTCCTCCTGCAAGGGGTGGGGAGAGAAAGAAAAAGGGGGCGCCGAAACGCCCCCTGATTGCAGACCCTTCGCCTTATTCGGCGGCGGCCTGGATCATGTTGACCAGATCGACGAATTCCTGACCACGCTCGGCTGCGACAGCTTGCTGGACGGTCTGGGCTGCGGCGATGAAATCGGTCCGATCCGGACGTGTCAGGGCCATGCCACCTTCGTTGACCAGCCACGCGCGCACTTCTTCGGTCTCGGTCAGCACTTCCTGGCGCATTTCGATACCGGCGTCGGTTGCCGCACGTTGGATCTGCTCACGCTGTTCGTCGTTCAAGCGGTCCATGAAATGGCCGGACGCAAAAAGCGGTGCCATGGCGACGAAATGCTCCAGGATGACCAGATGTGGCTCAAATTCGTAAAAGCCCATGTCGCGGATGAAGGACGTGCCGTTGTCGCCACCATCCACGGTGCCGGTCTGCAGCGCGGTCGGCGTTTCCGACCAAGCCAACGGGACAGGGTTCGCCCCAAAGGCTTCAAAGGTTGCCAGCATCACCGCGTTGTTCGGTGTGCGGATGCGCAGGCCATCCATGTCTGCCATGGTGTTGATCGGACGAACCGAGTTGTAAAAATCCCGGTACAATGCGGGGCCAAACGACAGCAGGTGCACGCCGGTATCAGCCAGCAGACGCTCTCGCATGAAGGCGCCAACTTCACCGTCGACCACGCGCTCCAGGTGTGCGCCGTCCTGGAAGATGTAGGGCAGCACCGTCACATCCATCAGAGGCCAATGGGGCGACACGTTGTTTGCGGTGATAAAGAAGCCGTCTACGGTGCCCAGCTGCATCGCGCGGAAGCCTTCGTCCTCGGTCGCGACCTGGTTACAGCAGCGCAGGCGCACATCGACGGACCCGCCGGTATAGTCCTCGGCCAGCCGCTCGAAGATCTGGCCGAAACGGCCATACAGCGATTCCTCGGGCGCGCCGAAACCGACGTTCATGGTGATCTGCGCAAAGGCGGCCGACGACGACATCGTCACCGCCAGCACCGACGCCGCTGCAAATTTCAGAGCCTTGTTCATGTGTCTCTCTCCTTGTTGGGTCTTGTTTTTGGAAAAGAGTGGCACAGGCAACTGCACCTGTATAATATCACTTATGGCGTAATTGATAACTTTTGGGCATCATGCGGAACGACCTGCGACAAATCCGATACTTTATCGCCACCGCGGAAGAGCTGCATTTCAGGCGCGCCGCCGAGCGTCTTGGCATCGCTCAGCCCGCGCTCAGCCGCGCCATCCGGGATCTGGAATCCGATCTGGGCGTCACCTTGTTCTTGCGCACCAACCGGCATGTGCAGATCACCGAAGCCGGGAAGATGTTTCTGACCGGTTGCCGCGATGTCGTGGCAACGGTGGATCGCACGATTGATCGCACACGGCAGGTGCACGAAGGGCGCGCGGGAACCCTGCGGATCGGTTATACCGACATGGCCATCGCGGGCACCCTGCCCGGCCTGTTGAAACAGTTCCGCGAACGCAACCCGGATATCACGCTCAAACCTCAGCAAGGGCCAACCGTCGCGCAACTGCGGCGGATGGAGGCCGGAGATCTCGATATCGGATTTGTCACCGGCCCGATCAATCTTCCGGACTATGCCCAACGCTGCGTGCAGGCCGAAAGCTTCGTTTGTGTCTGCGCCGACAGCCATCCGCTTGCCGCCCGCGAAACGGTCAAATTTCGTGATCTTGCTGGCCTCGATATCATCCATGGGAACCGCGCCGATTGGGCGCATTTCTACGACTACCTTTTGCCCCAGTGTCGTGAAGCCGGGTATGTTCCCAATGTCGTTCAGGAGGGGTTCAACACCGCCGGTATTCTGGGGCTGGTCGCCTGCGGCATGGGCGTGACAATCCTGACAGATACGGTGCGCGCCTCCCTCAGCCCGGATCTGCGCGCCATCCCCATTTCCGACGCCGGCGAACGGCTGAAAACAATGGCGCTGTGGCATACCCGGCGCATGGACGGCCCTGCCCGGTTCTTTGTCGAATTCTTGCAAAGCCAGCCGCAAATTGCTGGCTGACTCTGCCCGCGTCGTGGCTTGAAAAATTCTTTGGCTTTGCGGCCATCTGCGCTAGGCATGAGGTGACTCAGATCAGGTGCCAAATGTCCGAAATTACTGTTTTCAAAGCCAAAAGCATCATCACCATGGACCCGAACCTGCCCCGGGCGACGCATGTCGCGGTCCAGGACGGGCGCATTCTGGCCGTTGGTGGGGCCAATTGTGCGAACGCCTGGGGCGCTGTGCGCCATGATGATACGCTGGCCGAAACGGTGTTGATGCCCGGGCTTGTCGAAGGGCACGCACACATGATGGCCGGGGCGATCTGGCAGTACATCTACACCGGGTTTCATGACCGGATTGACCCAGACGGCGTGCTGTGGCCGGGGCTATCGGACCTGGAATCGGTGGTCGACCGGCTTGCCGGGATTGAGCAGGATCTGCCTGACGGCGCGCCCCTGATCGGCTGGGGGTTTGACCCGATCTTTCTGGCCAGCGACCGGCTGAGCCGCGCCCATCTGGACCGCGTCAGCAGCACGCGCCCGGTGGTGATCCTGTTTTCCAACTTCCACCTGATGTGCGTGAATTCCGCGGCATTGGATCTGGTCGGATATGACCGGGAAACCAACGTCGAGGGGGTGGTGAAGGGCAGCGACGGGCGACCCACCGGAGAGCTGCAGGAAATGGCCGCGATGTTCCCGATCATGCGGCGGATGGGCATTGATTTTCGCGGCCTGACGGCACGGGATGAGGCCGTTCGCGCCTATGCCAGTGTGGCCAACCGGGCGGGTGTCACCACCGTCACTGACTTGTTTTCGCAAATGGAGAATGAGGACCTGGAGGCCCTGAAACGTGTCACATCCGGCAGTGATTTCCCGCTCAGGGTGGTGCCGGTTCTGGGCGTAATGGGGGCATCCCCAGACGAGATCATCACCCAGGTGCAACACATGCGCCGGAACAGCACCGAAAAGCTGCGAATGGGCGCGGTGAAGCTGATGACCGATGGGTCGATTCAAGGCTGGACCGCGCGGGTCAAATGGCCCGGTTATGTGGGCGGGCAACCCAACGGGATCTGGAACACCGCCCCGGATCAGATCCGCACCTATTGCACGGCGTTTCACGCGGCTGGGGTGCAGATGCATATCCATGTGAATGGCGATCAGGCGTCCGAGGTTGTCATCGACGCCCTGGCCGAAGCCATGACGCACTCCCCTTGGCGCGGACATCGGCATGTCTTGCAGCACGGGCAGATGATGGGAATGGACCAGTTCCGCCGCGCTGCCGATTTGGGATTGGCCGTCAATCTCTTTGCGAATCACATCTGGTACTTTGGCGACCAGCACGTCGAACTGACCATGGGCGAGGACCGCGCGCGCCGGATGGATGCCACGCGCAGCGCGCTGGACGCAGGCTGCGCGCTGGCGATCCACTCGGATGCCCCCGTTACGCCGATGGGCCCCTTGTTCACAGCTTGGTGCGCGGTGAACCGGCGCACCATGTCGGGCCATGTGCTGGGCCCGGCACAGGCCTTGACGGTGCCCGAGGCGCTTCATGCCATCACGCTGGGCGCGGCTTATACGCTGCATCTGGACGCTGAAATCGGATCCATCGAGACCGGGAAACGCGCGGATTTTGCGGTTCTGGGCGATGACCCGTTGGCCGTGGCACCCGATGCGCTGAAGGATGTGCCGGTGTTGGGCACGGTGTTTGGCGGGCTGGTCCATCTGGTATGACGCCCGTTCCGCTGACCGTCATCGCGGGCTATCTGGGGGCCGGGAAAACCACGTTGATCAACCGGCTTCTGGCCGAAGATCACGGCCAGAAGCTGTTGATCATGGTCAACGACTTCGGCGCAATCAATATCGACGCGGCGCTTTTGGCCTCGGCGGATCAAGATACGCTGACCCTGACAAATGGCTGCGTCTGCTGCACGATGGGTGCCGATTTGTTCCTGGCCGTGGGTGATGCGCTGGATCGCCGCCCGCCGCCCGATCATATCGTGATCGAGGCCAGCGGCATTGCGGATCCAGGCAAGATCGCCAACGTCGCCAATGCCGAGCCTGATCTGCGCTATGGCGGGATCTTCACGGTTGTGGATGCGCTGCATTTCACCGCTCTCAGCACGGATCCGATGATCGGACCGCAGATCAACGCGCAAGTGGCGCAGGCGGATATGCTTCTGGTCAGCAAGGGCAGCGCGACCCAGGTGGCCGGTGCGCTGGCCACGCTTTCGGGGGCGCCGGTGTTGGACCTGGCGCTGACGACGCAAGTTGCGCCGACCCTGTTGGGCGATGTGGAGCGGTTGGGGCAGGCCGCCCACGCCCCGCACCCGGATTATATTGCCTGGTCCACCGCATCGGATGTCCATATGACCCGCGACGCGCTGACAGCCCTGCTGGCGGCCCGCCCGGCGGGTGTATTCCGCCTGAAAGGGTTCGTCGCCGCGCTGGATGGGGGCGGATGGGCGGTGCAGGTGGTGGGGCGGACCGTGTCGATCTCGCCCGCCGACGCCCGCCGCACGCAACTGGTGGCAATCGGGCTGGCCGCGCAGGTCGATACAGCAGCGATGGACCAATGGTGGCGGGCGACCTTGCGTTAGAAAGGCCGCAAGGTGCGCAGGCAAGCGACCCCAGACCGATTGTTGCAGCGAGGGCCGGAAAACGGCGGGCTGCCAAAAGAACCGGACTTGCAGGACCAGAGGCCCCTGCCCCACCGATCTGGAATCGCCTGACGTCAGCCGAACAGACCCGCATAAGTCTTGCGCATTTCCGCCTTTTGCACCTTGCCCATGGTGTTGCGTGGCAATTCACCGACAAAGATCACTTTGCGCGGCTGTTTGAATCGCGCCAGATGTTCGGCCACGCCAGTCAACACGCCGTCTTCCGTCAGTTCCGCGCCCGCCTCAGGCACCACCACAGCCACCACCGTTTCCCCGAAATCCGGATGCGGCACGCCGATCACGGCGCTTTCCACCACGCCAGGCAGATCATCCACCAGCAGCTCAATTTCCTTGGGGTAAATGTTATACCCGCCCGAGATGATCAGATCCTTGGACCGTCCAACGATCTGCACATAGCCGTCCGCATCGATCTGCCCCATGTCGCCGGTGATGAAAAACCCGGTGTCACGCAATTCCTCGGCGGTTTTTTCGGGCATCTTCCAGTAGCCGGAAAACACATTCGGCCCGCGCACTTCCAGTATGCCGACGTCCCCTTGTGGCACCGGCGTGCCCGTTTGCGGATCGGTGACGATCACCTCAATCCCCGGCAACGGAAATCCAACGGTGCCCGCCCGCCGATCCCCGTCATAGGGGTTCGAAGTGTTCATGTTGGTTTCCGTCATCCCGTAGCGTTCCAGGATCGCGTGGCCGGTGACAGCGCGCCAGCGATCATGGGTTTCGGCCAGCAACGGGGCTGATCCGGACACGAACAACCGCATCCCCGTGGCGGCCTCGGCCAGCCCGGGGGTTTCCAGAAGCCGCGTGTAGAACGTCGGCACGCCCATCAACGCCGTGGCGCGCGGCATGACGCGGACAATCGACTCGGCGTCAAAGCCCGGCAGGAACAGACACGATCCACCCGCCATCAGCGTCACATTGGTGGCCACGAACAGCCCATGGGTGTGAAAGATCGGCAAGGCGTGGATCAGCACATCGGCATCGGTGAACCGCCAGTAGTCCCGCAGCGTTTCCGAGTTTGAGGCCAGCGCCCCATGGCTGAGCATCGCCCCTTTGGAGCGCCCCGTCGTGCCCGAGGTATAGAGGATCGCCGCCAGATCACCCGCCCCACGCGGCACCGGCGCAAAACCCGGCTGATGGGCATCCCGCACATCAGCCAGCGTGCCGGTTTCATCAGCGGCGATGGTCAGAATTTGCGCGACACCGCAATCATCCGCCACGGGGTGCAAATCGTCCTTGCGACGCGGATCGCAGACCAGCAGGCGCGGCTGCGCGTCGCTCAGAAAATAGCGCACCTCGGACGCGGTATAGCCGGTGTTCAGTGGCAGAAACACCGCGCCGCACAGAACGCTGGCCACGTAGAGCTCCAGCATGATCTGGGTCTTGGGCGCTTGAACAGCGATCCGGTCACCGGGCTGCACGCCACTGGCCACCAGCCCTGCCGCCAGCCGTTCGGCATTGCCAAAGAACTGGCCATAGGTGGTTTTCTGCCCCGTCAGCACATGCTCCAGAAACAACTGATCATCACGGCCCACGCTGGCGCTGCGCAGACGGTTGGCAAGGTGGTTCTGGTCATACATGGTGCTGTCCTTGTTCATGTCGGGCTGTCTTGCGCCGGATCGTGTTACCCGGTCGCAACCGGGGCCGCCAGCGGGGCTCCCACCCGAAAGCCCATGTTTCCGGTCGAGCTTTCAGGGTCATTCTTGGTGCGGGAATGCACGTGATACCTGTCGCAATAGCTGACATGACACAGATACGAGCCACCGCGCTGCACCCGCAAATGGCCGGCGGGGGCGCCTGTCGGATCACGATCTGGCTTGCCGGGCACGGCGGCGGGGTGCGGGCCAAAGCGGTCTTGCACCCATTCCCAGACGTTGCCGGTCATGTTGTATAGCCCAAATCCATTCGGCTGATAGGCGGTCACCGGCGCGGTGCCGACAAAGCCGTCCTCGGCGGTGTTGATCTGCGGAAACTGCCCCTGAAAGGTGTTCATCGCATAGGTCCCACCCGGCATCAGCGCATCGCCCCACGGAAACTTGCGGTGCGCCAACCCACCGCGCGCGGCGCGTTCCCATTGGGCCTCGGTCAACAGGGACAGGCCCGACCAACGGCAATAGGCCATGGCGTCATACCAGCTGATATGCACGGCGGGATGGTCTTCGCGCCCCTCGGTGCTGGATCCCGGGCCCTCGGGCGCGTGCCAACACGCCCCATGCACCTGCCGCCACCAGGGCAACCCCTCTGGGCTGATCGGATAGCTTTCGGGATCGGCCAGCAGCAGGTGAAACACAAAGCTCCAGCCCTCAAACTCGGCCACGGTGCGATAGCCGGTTGCGGCGACGAAACGGGCATAGTCGGCATTGCTGACCGCCGTCGGAGAGATCATAAACGGCGACACATGCACCTTGCGGCGCGGGCTGTCGCCGTCATCGGGGTAAGTGGACCGCCGCGTGCCCATGTCGAAGAACCCACCCGGAATGTCCACCAGCCCCGTGCGCAGGGCGGATTGAACCGCAGGCGTTGCAGCCTCGACCGCTGCCAGCGCGGCTTTGCAGCGATTGGTCAAGGCCTCTGGCGTGTCCGCGGGAACGGAACAACAGGCGCCTTTGGCGGGCGGGGTCTGCGTGGTCATGGGCGTGTCTGCGGCTTTGAGCGTGGCGATGTTGCAGGGCTACCGCAACATCGCCGCTTTGTCGATTGCCCGGTCACCCTGGCATCCGGTCATCCTGGCATCCTGGCATCTTGGCATCTTGGCATCAGGCAGGTTTCGGCGCGCGCACCCGGTGCAACAGCAAGATCGCAATCGTCAGGGCAATCCCCGCGCCATAGGCCGTGGGCCAGGCCAAAATCAGCAACAAGGCTGCAACAACCCGCAACGCCATTTCCAACGGAGACAATGGTCTGAAGTCAAAGACCGCCAGCACGCTGCCGATCAAATACAGCGCCAGTGCCAGCCGCGCCATCAGCCAGACCAGCGGGCCCAGGTGGATCAACCCGTCATACCCCGGCAGATACGCGCCAGAGCTGGAGTTGGGGTCCAACTGCGCCTGCTCGATCAACAGCAATTCGGGATAGAACGCAAAGATGAAGGGAATGATGAACATCACAATCCCGGATCGAACCGCAGAAAAGCCCGTCATCATGGGGTCTGCGCGCGTGATTGACGCCGCCGCGAAGGCGGCCACCGCAACCGGTGGAGTGATCGCCGATGCCACTGCAAAGTAGAAGATGAACATATGCGCCGAGAAGGTCGCGATCCCCAGCCCGCTGAGCAACGGCCCCATCAACAGCGCGACGTTCAGATAGGCTGGAACCGTGGGCATCCCCATGCCCAGCAAGACCGCCATCAGCATGGTCACCGTCAACGCGATCATCAAGAAGACGCCGTTATTGCCGATGGACCCGTTGTAGCTGCTGAGCATGTTGGCCGCGTCTCGGGCGATGTAATTCGACAGGCCCGTCAGGTTCAGACAGAAATCGATGACCGAAACCGCCAGGAACATCAGATACAGTGTGCTGATCATGATCCCCGCGTTGGCCAATGCGCGCACAAGTTTGCTGGGCTGGCGGCGGATGTTCTTGTCCAGAAAGAACAGCACCATCAACAACGCCGACGCCCACCACCCAGCCGAGCCGGCATCGCCTGCCGAATTGCGGACGATTTCAAAGAACCAGGGCAAATGATCGACCTGGCACCCGCGCGCGGTTTCCGAGGTCACCGCGCCAAAGAAATCGGTGATCGGGCCGCACCCGATGCTGTCCTTGGAGGTCAGCAGCAAGAACAGGATCAACAGGATCGGGCCCAGGATCATCACCAGGTTCAGGTAGTCCGTGCGCGACATGCGCATGTCGTCGGTGATCTCGCCTTGGGCCTGAATGCCCTGCTTGCGCGCCTGAAAGACGACCGACACGAACAGCACGCTGAAATACGCCAGCGCGGGAATGCTGGCTGCAATGATCACATCGGAATAGGGCACGGCGGTCATGGTCGCCAGAATGAAGGCAGCAACCCCCATGACCGGCGGCATGATCTGCCCACCAGAGGAAGCTGCGGCCTCGACCCCGCCGGCAAAGGTCTTGTTGAATCCGCGTTTCAGCATCATCGGAATGGTCAGCACGCCGGTCGACAGCACGTTGACCACGGGCCCGCCTGAAATGGTGCCGAACATCGCCGACGAGACGATCGCGGCGTGTGCTGGTCCGCCGCGCAGGCGCCGGGTCATGATAAACGCCACTTTGATCAGCGATTGCCCGCCCGCCGAAACGCCAAACAGGCTGCCCAGAACGATATACGGAAAGACGGTGTTCAGAAGGATATTCATGAACTGCCCCATCAACCCTTCGGCTGCTGAGGTCAGGACGGTTTCAATGTTCTGTCGCCCGTCCAACAGGTTTCGCGGCTCTCCGCCCAGCAGGGTCACAAGGTAACGATTGTTGTCGGGGCCAAAATAATACCAGTTGGCAATGGTGAACACGGTGTAGGCGGCGACGACGATGGCAACACCAACCAACGGCAGGCCCCAGACGCGGATGTTGTAGGTCAGGAAGGTTGTGACACCCAGCGCGATGACCAGAAAGATCCAGACCCCCAGGTTGGCCACACAATCGGGGTCATCAACGCTGGACGGCTCTGGCAGGCCCATCATTTGCGCGAATTCGATCTCTCGGCGCAGGGCGTCCTCGATCAGGGCGGCGCGAACCCCGGAAATCTGGTCCAGCGCGCAGATGGAATCGATTTCGATCACGTACGACACGGCAACAACCACGGCCATGACCACCAGCGCGATGTCCATGAACAGCCCGAAATTTCGCCGCAAGCGTGACGCCTTGATGTCGCGGAAGTGCCGGTATTGCGAATGCTTGAGCGCAACGATGGTCATCATCACGACAAAGGCAAATGGAAACAGGTATTCGTAGCTGAACCGCCGGATGATGATATCAGGATAGCCGGTCAGACTGCCGATCATGGGTTGCAGCCCAGGGATGGACGGCAACGTATTCAACATCCCCATGACAACCAGAAACAACCCCATCGCCAAGGCAATCTTGATGGCGACGTCGGGTTTGGATTCAATGGTTTCTTCGGTTGGATCGGCCATCACAAGGTCCATCAATCATGAGGGAAAGCAGAGCAGTGTCAGATCGGGGCGCGCCAAATTGAGCGCGCCCCGGTGGCGTAAAGTCAGGAAAACCTGTTGATCACATCTGCGGTTCGGCGCAATCGGGAACGTCGTAGCCACGATCTTCCCACGCAGCGATGGCGCCGGGGTGATACAGCAATTGGTTGTTCCCGCAGAAGCCGGACAGACGCTGATCCAGAATGCCGTGACCGGCGTTCGCCGCATACGGTGCAGAGGCGCGCAAGTCATCCAGCGTTTCGATGTAGGCCGCCGTCAGGTCATAGGCCAACTGGTAGTCCATATCCGCCCGGACAACCGAGGCGAACGCCGTGCCCATCGCGCGGTAGATCCCGTCTTCGGCTTGCGTGACGCGAACCCCTTCGGAATAGCCCATGTCTGCAACGGGGATTTCGATCGGAATGTTGCCGGGGAAGTTGAAGATGCGCTGAAAAGCTTCGCTTTCATACACATCCTGCGGCGTCGAGACGATCACAACGTCACCCGCCGATTGCATCAGGATAACCCGGTCAGACGGGTGCACGGTGGGGAACACGAAGGCATCCATAGAGCCGTCGGTCAGCAGGGCGTTCAACTGGCCCCAATTCACCTGGTGGCCGGTGTAGTCCGCGCCTTCCTCCAGCCCAGCAGCCAGAAGCACGGCCTGGCGGGCGTTGGTCAGGGCGGCACCGCGCGGCGGGCCGTTGAAGATCGTCAAGCCGGCAATGTCATCCCAGCTGTCGACGTTCGAGCTTTCCATCGCGAACAGGCCAAAGCCACCCGCGTTATAGGGGAACAGCGCGCGAAGCCCTGACGCCAGTTCGGCACCACGCTCTTCGCCGACCGCCGAATAGGGCCCCAGCGCGCGCGACAACAAGAACGGCAGGATCATCGGGGCTTCCGACATGTCCAGCCGGCCCTCGGCCAGGTCCAGCACGGTATTGGTCAGCGTTGCGCCGTCCTGCACCTGCAGGCTGGCGATCCCGCGCTCAGCCACGACCCGCGCCAAATGGTGCGTCGTCAGGTTGACGATGGAGCCGGGGCTGGCCGTCGCCGTCGTCAGGTTCACCTGTGCAGATGCCGCGCCGGCCGTCAGGCCGACCGCCAGCGCAAGCGCCGTTGTCAGTGAAAGTGCCTTAACCATAATTATTCCTCCCTATGGTTTTGGTGTTTCCACCCCCCCTCCTCTGAGCGGTGGAATGTCCCGGCCTTATGAAGCCGGTGAAACGATATCCTGCCACGGTTTGGCTGTGCGCCCTACATATTTGGTGACCAGATCCTGGTTGGCCTCTGCTTCGGCGTAGACACCAAGGGTAACGCCTTTTCGCGTGCCCCGGCCCATCGCCTCCAGGTCTTCGCGGCTGTGCGTGATGCGTTGATGGCAACGCCGGAACCACGCATGAAGATATCCATACATCTCGGTCAGGGCGGCTTCGTGCGCGGGGCTTTCGCCCAAATCGCTCAGCTCGTTCGGGTCATTGACCAAATCGAACAGCATGGGCCGGAAGCCGCCTTCAAAATGGATCAGTTTCCACTGCGTGTTGGCAGCCATGAAGGCCCGCGCGTCTTTGACATCAACGCCCAGCTTCGCCCGGATCGGCGTGCCGGCGAAATCATATTCGCAGATCACCACATCGCGGGGTTGCTCTGTCGCCGTGCCATGCAGGATCGGCAGCAACGAATGCCCCTCTAGCACATGATCCACCGGCTCACCGCCCGCCACGTCCAGGAAGGTCGGCGCCAGGTCAATCAGCTCAACCAACGCATCCGACGTGGTGCCCCGTGTGCCATCAGCTTCGGGTGACGGATCGTAAACAATCAGCGGCACCCGCACCGAGGAGTCATAGAAGAACTGCTTTTCACCAAGCCAGTGATCACCCAGGAAATCCCCATGATCCGAGGTCAGGACGATCAACGTGTCTTTCATGCGGTCGGTGTCTTCCATCCATTTGAACAAGACACCCATCTGATCATCGATCTGCTTGATCAGCCCCATGTAGCCCTGCATCACCGCAGACCGTGCCTCGTCCCGGCTAAATGTCTTGCCCACCGGCCCGGTCATCAACGCCTTCAGGACAGGATGCGCCGTGTCGAATTCCTCTTGGGATCGCACCACCGGAAGAAAATCTTGCGGCCCATACATGCTGGCATAAGGCTCTGGCGCCAAATAGGGCCAGTGCGGCTTGATCAGCGACAGGTGCATGCACCACGGATCCCGCGCCTGCTGCATGAAGTCGATGCCCCGGCGCGTCATATAAGGTGTTTCGCTGTCCTCTTCGGCAATGTTGGCGGGCTTGTTGGAATTTTCCAGAAACCAGCCCGACAGGACGTTGCCATCCGCGTCGATCGCCGAATTGGCATAGTCATGCCAAGGGTTGTCCCCATCATAGCCCCTTGAGCGTAGATATTCGTTGTACGCCTTTGCACCGCCCTCGTCATACAAGCCGTCCGGGCCTTCGGGGCGCAAACCGTCATCACGTTCAAAGACGTCGAACCCGGCTTCCGCCACGCGGTCGCCAATGACCGTGCCGCGTTTCAGGCCCAGCCGTTCCATGCCTTCAACGTCCGGCTCCATATGCGTTTTGCCGACCAGCCAGCAGCTCATGCCAGCCTTGCGCAGATGGTCGCCCATCGTCGGCTGACCAACCGGCAGCGGAACCTTGTTCCAAGACGCGCCAATGCTGTTGATATACCGCCCCGTCAGAACCGACATCCGCGACGCCCCGCAGATCGGCGCCTGAATATATGCCCGGTTGAACCGCACGCCCTGCTCTGCCAGCCGGTCGATATGCGGGGTTTTCAGGTGCGGATGGCCATAACAACTCAGATAATCCCAGCGCAATTGGTCCAGCATGATGAACAAGACATTCTTCGCGGTTGCCATGCTGTCCGATTCCCCCCGTGACCCCGCCCATTTCGGGCTTTTGCGGCTTACAGTGCCGCGAGAAGGTGAGTCAGGGAAATAGTTTTACCGCTAACGTCATAACTGTTTCGTTATGAATACTTCCGCTGCGCCGTCGCCCGAACCAGGTCGAACAGCGCCCGCGCGTGCGCCGACATGCGTCCTTCGGCACGGTAGGTCACGCCAACCGAGCCCAGCATGTCACCGACCGGGATATCCAGCACAACAAATTCGCCGCTATCGATTTCGGGCCGCACAATGCTGCGAGAGGTGCAGGTGATAGCATCGGTTTCCCGCACATACTGCCGCGCGAATTCATACGAGGACGTTTCCAGCAGCCGGTCGAATTCGGTCAGGCCATGCCGTACCAGGAACCGCTTGATATCCGGCCAGACGATAGCGTCCTGCATCGGCGTGACAATCTGATACCGGTTGATCTGTGCAATGCTGACCGGCCCATCCGCAACCAACGGGTGGCCAGACCGCGCGCAAAAAACGATCGGTTCTTCGAACAAATGCTCATACCCCAGCCCCAACAGGTTCTTTGGGTCCAGAATGCGGCCAACGGCAAAATCGATGGTGCCGTCGCGGATCTGGGTCATGCACTCGGAATAATGCTTTGCCTCTACGGCCACCTGCACAGCCGGGAACTGTTCGGAAAAGGCGCTGATGGCATCCACGCACAGCATCCGCGACGCCGCCGGTGCCGCCGATATCCGAACCGAGGCGCGCTCACGTTCCCCCCGGACGCTGGCCAGCCCCTCGTCAATCCGGCGCAGCGGCCCCTTGGTATGGGCCAGCAACTCTTCGCCGGCTTCGGTCAGGATCAGCCCATGTGGGGTACGGTGAAACAGCGGCGTGTCCAGTTCCTGCTCCAACTCACGCAGGCTGCGGGACAGGGCGGGCTGCACGGTGTTCAGCACCTGCGCCGCGCGGGTCATGGATTTTTCCTGCGCCATGGCCAGGAAATGATGCAGATGCCGAAAGGCGATGCGTCTGGTCATCTGCGCCGCCTATTGCCCGACTTGCATCAGCCGACCGGGCGCATCCGCCGCCAGCGGCGCGCCCGTGTTCTGCGCCATGTGCCAGGCCAGCGCCTGATTGCTGCTGATCACCGGAATGCCCAGCGCCTGTTCCAGTGGGTCGATGATATCGAGCGTGCGAAGATTGGTGCAGGACAAAAACACCGCATCCACCTGTGCCTGCGCGGCCACGGCCAACCCGGCACTGTAGATCGACGCGGGATCAATGCGGGCGACACGGGCCTCTACCTCTTCGCCAAAGGACAAGGTCGCAGGCACGTCGAAACCGGCGCGTTCGAAGGCGTGGCGAATAGGTGTGGCAACGGTGTCGATATAGGGTGAGACAATCGCCACACGCCGCGCGCCCACCGCCTTCAGTGCAGCAATGCTTGCGGTCAACGGGTTCGCCACGTTGTGGGTGTTCACCGCGCCCGCTACCAGCGCGCGCACGCGGTCCGCGCCAATCAGCGTGGTGCCCGACGTGCACGCATACCCGACCGAACCAAAACTGGCAGCAGGGGGCAGCAACTCCGCGGCGGCTGGCAGCGCCAGTTCCATGGCGGCGATGGTGTCAGGGGTCAACTCCGCGCCGGACGGGATGCGCGTGATGTGCAGCGCCACGTCACGCGACACGAACAGGCGGCGGAAGTCCTGTTCAATGGTTTCATCAACCTGCAACACGATCAGCCCCAGAGTGGCCGCCGTGCCAATTGGCCCGGTCAGAGCATACAAGACCCCGTCGTCGGCAGTGTCAGCCATCCTCGGGCCCTTCGCTCAGGATCGCCAGGACATGGGCGTCGGCTCCAACTTGCGGCAGCCCGGCCAACAGGGCTGCAATCCCCGCTGCGCCCGAGGGCGTGGTCGCCAACCCGATTTGCGCCAACAGCGCCACCGCATTGGCCGCCTCGGCTTCCGAGATGGTGACGAACAGATCGGCGTCCCGCGCCAGACCGGCCAGTGCGACCATCGACGGCGTTTTGCAATCCAACCTGCCCATGGCCGACACCGGCCCCGTTGAGGTCACCAGCTTGCCCGAGCCGATGCTGTCAAACAGCGCCGGCGCGGCGTCTGGTTCCACCACGATGATCACCGGCCCCTCGCCCCAGGCCAGCCGCGCATGGGCCGCCACCGCCGCCGCCAAGCCGCCAACCCCCGCCTGCAACAGAATATGCGTGGGCGGGGTGTCGATGCGGGCGACAATCTCAGCCGCCATCTGCAAATAGCCCTCCATCACCAGCGTCGGCAATTCGGTATACCCGGGCCACGAGCCATCGGACAGCAACGTCCAGCCGTTGTCCTCGGCGGCTTGGGCTGCGGCGTCCATGCTGGCCTCGTAAGTGTCGCCCGCGCGCACAACCTTTGCGCCCATGGCCCGCAAGCGCGCCGCAAAGGCCTCTGGCACGGTATCCGCCAGATAAATCACCGCCTGCGCGCCGAACACCCGCGCCCCGGCGGCGACCGATAAGCCGTGATTGCCGGCGCTGGCGGTGACATAGGTGCGCCCGGTCAGCGCGTGGGCCCAATCCTCGCCCTGGCGCGCGGCCTCGGCGTGATGGGCGATCACATAGGCCGCGCCCAGCGCCTTGAAGCTGCCCAACCCCATGCGCCCGCGCTCATCCTTGAGGCACACCCGCGCCACCCCGGCCTTGCCCGCAAGCGCCGCAGAGGTGATCAGTGGCGTCGGCTCATAGGCCGGGCACAGGGCCAGCAGCGCCCCAACCGCGTGGGCATCACTTTTGGGGAAATGGGTCAGGTCCGGCAGGCCGGTGCCCCGATAGGGGTTTTGCAGGGCAACGGGCATTCTGCCTCCGAAATAGGTTCGCGCGAAAGGAAGCGAAACGATGCGCCCGCGCCCGCGCAATTGCAACCGCCCAGGCAGACCTTGCACGCAGCATGGGCGTGACATCCCCCATGGCCTGTATCACTGTAGGGCGACGGGCAAAGGGGGCCATTGTGGCAATCAAGATCGAGATGCTGCGTTGTTTCGTGGCGGTGGTGGAAAACGGGCGGTTATCTGACGCCGCAGATGCGCTGGGGCGCACGCCCTCTGCGGTGTCGATGATGCTCAAGCAGTTCGAGGACCATATCGGAGCGCCGCTGTTCGAGACCACGCGCAAGGCGCGGCTGTCGTCGCTGGGCGAGCAGATTTATCATGAAGCCCGGCGTGAGCTGGATCACTTTGATCAGACACTGGCCAACATCGATGGCTTGTCACGGTCCGAATTGGGGCGTGTGCGGCTGGCCGTGACCCCGTCGATTGCCACCCAGATCCTGCCTCCGATCCTGAAGGCCTTCATGGAGCGCTATCCCAGCGTGCGGGTCGAAATGCGGGATATGAATTCTGCCGCCGTAGAACAGGAATTGCAGCACGAGCGCGCGGATATCGGGTTGGCCAGCATTGGCCCTGTCACCGGGTTTGACCGCCACAAGCTGCTGTCCGATCCGTTTGGCGTGGTGTGCCAGGCCGATGCGCGGCTGGCACGAGAATGGGACAGCCAGACGTGGGATGATATGACCGGGCAGGATTTCATCGCCAATGAGCTGTGCGATCAGATCACCGATCCCCGGTTTCAGCCGGTTGTGCAAGGCTCTCGGTTGATGGTGCCCAATACGGCATCCCTGTTGGCGCTGGTGCGCGCCGGGGTGGGCATCACTGTCTTGCCGCGTTTGGCGGTGCCCTTGGACAGCACCGATCTGGCGTTTTTGCCGCTCAAGGATGTGTCGGTTCGGCGGGTGGTCTGGATGGCCACGCCGTCCCGCAATTGGCTGACCCCGGCGGCCAAGGCGTTTGTGGACATGCTGTTGGCCGCGAAACTGAAAGACCCGGACCGCGCGCCCATCAAAGTTCAGCGCATCTGAATAAATTTCCAATACTTTTCGTTTGCTTTAAGCGATGCCCGCGGGCTTACTGCGCGACGAACACGAACGATCTGCGCACGCAACCCGAAGGGCCGACATGACCGACACCAAGCTGAACTACATCGCCGGAGAGTGGGTTGCCGGCCCCTCGACCATCGCCAATATCAACCCGTCCGACCTGTCCGACACCATTGGCCACTTTGCGCAAGCCAGCGGTCACCAACTGGATCAGGCCCTTGATGCCGCGCACCGGGCGCAGGCCGAATGGGCGCGCTATGGGTTGGAGCGCAAGCAAAATGTGCTGAACGCGATCGGCACTGAAATGATGGCCCGCGCCGAAGAACTGGGCACGCTGTTGAGCCGCGAAGAAGGCAAACCGCTGGCCGAGGGCAAGGGCGAAGTGTTCCGCGCCGGGCAGTTTTTTACCTATTACGCCGCCGAAGTGCTGCGCCAGATCGGGGACACCGCCGACAGCGTGCGCCCCGATATCGAAGTGGACGTGCGGCGTGAGCCCGTGGGTGTGGTGGCGATCATCAGCCCGTGGAACTTCCCCACTGCCACGGCATCATGGAAAATTGCCCCGGCGCTGGCCTTCGGCAACGCGGTGATCTGGAAACCCGCCAACCTGACCCCCTCTTCGGCCGTTGCGCTGGCTGAAATCATCAGCCGGCAGGACATCCCCAAGGGGCTGTTCAATCTGGTCATGGGGCCGGGCGGCAGTGTCGGGCAGCGGCTGGTGGAAAGCCCCGCTGTGAACGCCATCTCGTTCACCGGGTCGGTGCCGGTGGGCAAGGGCATCGCCGCCGCCGCCATTGGCAACCTGACCAAGGTGCAGATGGAAATGGGGTCAAAGAACGCGCTGGCCGTGATGGATGACGCTGATCTGGATCTGGCGGTCAACCTGGCGCTGGGCGGGGCCTTTGGTGGCACCGGGCAGAAATGCACGGCCTCATCGCGCTTGGTGGTGCATGCAGGTATCCATGACGCGTTTGTCGAAAAGCTGGTGGCCGGGGCGCAGGCGATGAAGGTCGGTCACGCATTGATTGCCGGCACGCAACTGGGGCCCGTCGCCAGCGAGCAGCAGTTGACCGAAAACCTGGCCTATGTCGATCTGGGCAAAGCTGAGGGCGCGGAACTCGCCTGCGGCGGCGAACGTGTCAGCCGCGAAACCGACGGGTATTTCATGACCCCCGGCGTGTTCGTGAACACCACCAACGACATGCGCATCAACCGCGAGGAAATGTTTGCGCCGTTGGCATCGGTCATCAAGGTCGGCAGCTATGATGAGGCCCTGCATGTGGTGAATGACACGCGGTTCGGCCTGACCTCGGGCATTGTGACCACCAATCTGGCCCGCGCCACCCATTTCCGCCGCAACGCGCGGACCGGCTGTGTGATGGTCAACCTGGCCACGGCGGGCACCGATTACCACGTGCCCTTCGGCGGGCGTGGCGACAGCAGCTACGGCACGCGCGAACAGGGCACCTATGCGGCGGAATTCTACACCACCGTCAAGACGGCCTATATCAGCTCTGGCACGCCGGACTGACGCACCGCACGTTGAAACCCGCCTTCGGCTTGCGCGCCGAAGGCATCGCCCGCCCCTCCCCCGTAAGGGCGCGCCGCCGCCGCCAGTGACAGGGAACGCCATGACCAACTACCGCATCGACAACCTGCAATACGCAAATTGGTCCGAAAAGATCTTTCGCCAAATGCGCGAAGGCGGCGTCGATGCCGTTCAGGTCACCATCGCCTACCATGAAAATTTTCGCGAAACCGTTTTGAACTTTGAGCGGTGGAACCGGTGGTTCGAGCAATTCCCAGACCTGATCTTTCACGGTGAATGGGCCAGCGATGTGCAGCGTGCGCGCGACACGGGGCGAACGGCCATCTTCCTTGGATTTCAGAACCCCAGCCCGATCGAAGATGACATCGGGTTGGTCGAAATTCTGCACAAGCTGGGCGCGCGCTTCATGCAGTTGACCTATAACAACCAGTCCCTTCTGGCGACCGGGTGTTACGAGGCCGAAGACCCCGGCATCACCCGTATGGGCCGTCAGGTCATCAAGGAGATGAACCGTGTCGGGCTGGTCATCGACATGAGCCATTCCGCCGACCGCTCAACGATTGAAGCCGCCGAGATATCCGAGCGCCCGATCACCATCACCCACGCCAACCTGCATTCCTGGCAACCCGCCCTGCGCAACAAGCGGGACGACGTGGTGCGCGCGGTGGTGGAAAACGGCGGGATGATGGGGTTCTCGATCTATCCCCACCACCTGAAGGGCAAATCCGACTGCACGCTGCAAAGCTTTTGCGAGATGATCGCGCGCGCTGCAGAGCAGTTCGGCGCAGAACACTTCGGCATTGGCAGCGATCTGTGCCAGGATCAGCCCGACAGCATCGTCGAATGGATGCGCGTGGGCCGTTGGACCAAGGAAATGGACTATGGCGAAGGGTCAGCCAGCGCGCCGGGCTTCCCGCCGATGCCCGATTGGTTCAACGACAACCGTGATTTTGGCAACATCGAAGCCGGGCTGCGTGCTATCGGTTTTGATGACGTCGAGGTCGCGGGCCTGATGGGCAACAACTGGCACCGCTTTTACGCAGACAATTTTATTCCGGCCTGATCACACGACGCCCTTCAAGGACACTGCGCCATGACCCTTCCCCTGCGCGATCCCAACACCGTCATGCGCCTGTCGCGGCTGGGCGCGTCTCATCAAAACCGTTTGTCGTTCATGCGGGTCTTGCTGCGGCGGTTGAAGGCGGAAAACTGGCGCTTTGACCGCCCGGTGTTCAAGATTGACGCACAGGGCGTGGGCCATGCCGTCTACTGCGCCCATGGCCCTGCGCACAGCTATTCGCTGATCGCCTTTGCCCATGATTTGCCGCCAGAGATGCGCTCGGACCGGGTGATTGCCACGGCTTGGGATGCTACATTCACGCTGTTCGATGGCATCCCCACGACCAAGGACATTGAGCGTTTGCGCGCCAACGTCCCCCGGCAAGAGGCCGGCCGCGTCACCCAAACTGAGCTGTCGGTCTCGCGGGCCAACCGCTCTGTTCGCCTGTTTGCACATGTGGTCGAGCGCCTGGCTGCGGGGCGCCAGCCCGATGCACAGACGATCACCGATGTCGGCTATCTGATGCGCACAACGGCTGTCTATGGGTCCGGCAAGCTGGGCGCAGCGGACCGCGAGGCCACCGCCGGCCGCCCCGAATTCAGGGCCCCATTCCAGATTGAAATGCTGTCGGTCTTTTTGACCCGCGCGTTTGTGCTGGATCTGGTCGAACATCTGGCCGCCCTGCGCGCGCCCGACACCGCCGTGACCATGGACCCTACCCTGCGCCGGCGGCTGGGCATTGGCAATTCCACCGGGTTGGGCATGGCCCCCTACCTGATCAACCATCCTGCCTTGTTGAACAACTGGATCACCGCACGGGAAACCGCGCTGGCCCGCGTGCGCAGCCTGCCCCACGCGGCCCCGGACCGCGTGGCGGCCTTTCACCGGTTCGTCGCCCGCGCCCGTCTGAACGCCGATCTATGGCAGTCGAACCACCCGGCGCAGCAGGTCAAGCTGACCGCCCTGCGCGCCGATCTGGCGCGGCTGGAGGGTCATTTGCAAGGCACCCCCATCAGCGGCGTGCAGCCTTGGAATGCCCTCTGGCAATGGGCCGAAACCGCCCTGAGCGAAGAGGGGCAAGAACAGCTTCTGGCGCTGATGATCGAGCCTTATGGCGATCTGGTGGATGATCTATCGGACACCCTGAGCGCCGATGAGGCCGCGCGTTTCGCCATCGACGGCGCGATGCCGGTGGCCACCCTGCGCACCCTGATCGCCGACCATTACGATTGGGCACTGGATCAGGATTGGGACAGCGCCGAGGCCAACGCCCGCGTGTGGTATGTGTCCGAGGAAAAGCTGGAACCCCGGCTGGGCGAACGCGCCGAAGAGCCCATCGAACCCTATGAGCAACCGCTTTGCCCCGGCCGCGATGCCGCGCGCCTGTTCGCCGATCTGAAGAACGCCGCCGATGGGCCGGTGGCCGATTTCCTGCTGCGCCATCCCCAGCACCGGCATATCGTGCGCCGCGTGCAAATCACCGCCGTGCACCCCTATGCCGAAATCCGCGACAACACGATTGCCGCGCAGATGTTGCCCATCGACCTGTTACGCGCCAAACTGGCCTGCTTTGGCGCCGGGCATTTTGACCCGCGCTCGGACCGTTGGGTGCGGATCAACATGTTCCGGGGCGCGCCCTTCCCGCCCGATCTGGCGCATGAAGACGCCGATGACTGGACACTTCCAACGCTGGAGGGCGGATCATGAGTTGGTCGCTGAATGAACTGGAGGCCCTGGCGCGCAAGGCCGCGCGGGGGCGTGGAATGACCTGGGGCCTGGCCGAGGAAACGGGCCGCGCCACGCGGGCCCTGTGCGGCTGGGGCATGGATGCGCCAAGCGCGCTGACCAAGCTTTTGCAATTGCAGGACGGGCTGGCACATGACGCCGTCGCCCCGGCTCGCACCGCCGGGCCATGGCGCGCCACCGGCGGTGCACTTTGCCCGATCGCCGCCGGATGTTGCCTGAACGATTTTGCCACGATGCTAAGGTCCGGGCCGATCCACATGCACAGCGTCGCCAAACCTCTCCTGCTGCTCGGATTTGTGCAGATGGCCGCGCGGCGGCTGGGGCAACCCGTGCGCCTGACCATAGGGGCGGTGCAATTCTGCGTCACGGGCGACGACATGGCGGTCGAGGGGGATTTGCCGGACCTGCCGGACCACTCTGACGTAACCGCCGCTTTGGCCGATGCCCCCTTTGGCACTGCCTTGATTCGCCACAGCCGCGCCGACGTTTCCGATGGCGCAGCCGCGATCCTGACGGCGTTTGCCCATCGCACCTACGCCCCCGCGACCGAGGCAAGCCGGCTGGCCGGTGCGGGTGCGGGCCTGTCGGATAACGATTAACCGAACAGCACCGGACGCTCTCGTTTCATCGGGGTGCGCCCGCCTTCAAGGATCTCGCGGGCTGCGCGATGGCCGGAAAACACCGCCGCCTGGATCGTCCCGGGGGCCGAGGCATCGCCAATCAGGGATTTGGGCAGCCCGTCTGGCATCCTGGCCCACAGCGACAGATCAGGGTGCCGCAAGCCCACCGGGATCAGCGTGGCTGCCTCAACCGAAAGCGCGGCCTCGCCGGTATTCGCAATCACCAGATCCAGCGCGCCATCCCTAAGCCCGGTCGCCGCGTGATTGGTCAACATCCGCACGCCCAACCCCGCCAGTTCCGCCACTACGCGCGGCTGTTCCAGCGTCGAGGCCATCCACCCGCCGATCACGGCTTGCGGCGTGATCAGCGTCACCTGATGCCCGCGCTTGGCCAGCACCGCCGCCAGAATGTTGCCCATGTAGTAATGATCATCATCATAGATCACCACCGGGCTGTTTACGTCAGCCCCGTCCAGCACCGCATCCACCGACGTGGCGGCCTCGGAGAATCCGGGAATGGCGCTGAACCGGGTGCTGCCGAACCCATCGACGCCCCAATGCGACCCCGTAGCCACCAACACATGATCCGCGCCGAAATCCCCCACTGTTTCAGCCGTGATTTCGCTGTTCGAGTAAAGCGAGACGTTGCCCATCTGCCGTAGCTGATAGAGCCGGTAATCCGCCACCCGCCCCCAGGCGGCCAACCCGGGCAGTGCGCTTTCACGGCGCACGCGTCCACCGAAGTCGGCGTGTTTTTCGGCCACCGTCACCTCATGCCCGGCGCGGCCCAGCGTCAGCGCCGCCTCTAACCCGGCTGGCCCCGAACCGATCACCAACATCGATTTCCGTGCCTTGGCGGCGGGGACAATTTCCGGGTGCCAGCCGCGTTTCCATTCCTGGCTGATCGTCGGGTTTTGCGTGCAACTCAGCGGCACGGAATTGGCGTCCGAGGCGACGCAGATGTTGCAACCGATGCATTCGCGAATGTCCTCAACCCGGCCATCAAGGATCTTGTTGGGCAGGAACGGATCAGCAATCGACGGGCGCGCGCCGCCGATCAGATCCAGCACGCCGCGCCGGATCTGGCTGACCATCGCATCGGGCGACGTAAACCGCCCCACGCCCACCACTGGCTTGCGGCTGACCTGTTTCACGAAGCTGGTGAACTCTTCCTGAAACCCTTCGGCATCATAACGCGAGGTGCCGGAATCCCGGCTCCAACCACTCACGTTCACGTCCCACAGGTCCGGCACATCCGCCAAGGCCTCGATCAGGTCGCGCCCGTCGCCATCGGCGGTGATTGCCTGCGGGCCATTCAATTCATGCACGGCGATGCGCACCGCCACGGCCATCTCTCCGGCGGCTTCTTCAACCGTTTCCTCCAACACCTCACGAAACAGCCGCATGCGATTTTCAAAGCTGCCGCCATATTCATCGCTGCGAAAGTTGTAGGCGGGCGACAGAAAGTGCCACAGGATCGATGCGTCATGCGCGGCATAGACATAGACCATGTCATACCCCGCATCCCGCGCCCGCCGCACCGCCGCGCGGTAGCTTTGTCGCAGGGCCTTGATATCGGCCTTGTCCATGGCCCGCGCCTGCACCGGCATGTCGGGCTTCAGGATCGGCATGTTCGATGGGCCCCAAACCGGGTAGCCGTTGGTGAAGCCGCGGCCACGCAAGCCGGTATGGGCGATTTCCACCGCCGACAGTGCCCCTTGCGCGCGCAAACGGTCGGTCAACGCGCGGTGCGAGGCCACGTCTTGCGCGTCCCAGAAGGTTTCGATCGGCAGGTCTGAGATATCCGAGGTCGGATCAATCTCGGCCAGTTGCATGCAGACCGTGCCCCAACCACCCATCGCCTTCATTTCGCGCATGGCGATGGAGCCGTTGGGCATCAGCGGCGAATGGCCGGTGGCATGGGGCACCGCAAAGAAGCGGTTGGGCGCGGTGACGGGGCCTATCTTGACCGGCTCGAACAGAATGGCGTAGCGATCATCCATGGCTCAGACCTTGACCGTGCCGTCTGCGATCCAGCCGTCCAGAATGGCCAGCACCGCGTCCGAGAACGCCTGATCGTTGATGTGGCAGTCCACTTCGGTCACCGGCACGCGCATGGATGTGCGCACCTCATCCACCATCGCGGCCAGCCCGTCGGGATCATGGGCGGGGCCGCCCTCCCGGTCCCATTCCTCCACCCCTTGCAGGGGCATGATGAACTGCACGGGTGCCTTGGCCCCGTCCAGCCGGGTCGCGATGTCGCGGATCAGCTCGCGGCGCTCATCGGGTGACAGGCCCGAGGATTTGATCAGCCGGTTGTGCGCATGAAACGGTCGGTCGGCGTATTTGGCGGGGATCTCCTGCCAGCCGGCGTAATCGATCAGATCCGCGCATCCGGGGGACACGATCTGCGGAATACCCGCAGACCCTGCGTTGGTGCCCCGGTCCGCGCCCGAGTTGATCACCGAGCCGACCATCAGGTTGCCCAGTTCCGGCAGCGCCAGATCCAGAACGGCGGCGAAATAGCCCTGCCGCGCCAGCGCCTCGAACGCCATGCCGCCCATGCCGGTGGCGTGGAACACGGCCACTTCGAACCCGCGGGCCTCCAAGGGATCACGCAGCAGTTTCATGTAGCGCAGGCACGATGACCCAAGGCTGGTCATGCCGATCACCGGGCGGGTGCGCACCGGGGCCTCTACGGCCTGCGCCGCGCCCAGGACCGCGCCCGCCGCCTGCGACAGGGATGATTTGCACACCGAGTTCAGACCATAAAGCCCACCCGCCCAAAGGATCATCTGGATATCAGGCGCCAGCCGGTCAGCCGGGATCAGCGGGGAAAAGGACACCGTGGACACCACGTATTTCGGCACCCCCATCGGCAGAGCCTGCGCGCAGTCCAGCACCAGATCGGTGCCCATGGTGCCGCCCAATCCGACCATGCCGTCTATCTTGCCACCCGCGTGCAACTGCGCCGTCAATTTCGCCGCCCCCGCCGCCATGATCTGCATTGCGTGATTTTCATCGCCCGCATCAATCGCATCCTGAATGGTCTTGCCCGCCGCCGCAGCCACGTCATGCTTGGAAATGTCGGTTGGCTTGGACGGATCGCCCAGCACGCTGACATCCATCGACACCACCTTGCCGCCCAGCGCGGTGATGCGCTCACACATGTAGTGCAGTTCATCGTCCTTGGTGTCATAGGTGCCGATCACCAGAATTGTCTTTGTCATATCACCCTCCGTTGCGGCCTAGCCGCGCAGTCTTTCGCCCGCCGGATCATACAGCGGGGCCAGTTGAACCTGTGCGGGCCACATCTGCCCCGCGATCTGAACGTCAAATCCACCTGCCGTTAACCAGTCTTTGGATACGCCATCGGCGTTTTCAAGGCTGGCAAGGCCGATCATCTTTTCAACCCTGAACCCCCAGTCGCCGGACGTCACATGCCCTACGATCTGGCCGTCTTTCCAGATCGGTTCATTGTGGATCAGATAGGGGCCATGTTCGGCGGTCAGGCCAGGGACATGCAGCACCACGGTCCGGTGCCGCGTGGCCGGGCCACCCGCCTTTTGCGCGGTCAGGGCGGCTTTGCCCAGAAAGTCAGGCTTTGACAGGTCCACCGCAAAACCAAGGCCGGTTTCCAGCGGCGTATCTTCATCACCAATGTCATGCCCGAAATGCCGGAACCCTTTTTCCAACCGGCAGGCGTTCATCGCGAACATGCCCATGTGGCGCAGGCCATGCGGGGTGCCTGCGTCCATCAGCGCCTCATGGATCCCGGCCATGACGTCGGTTGGGGCCATCAGTTCATACCCCAATTCCCCCAGAAATGACCGCCGGATCGCCCAGCCACGCGCATGGGCGATGTCGATCTCTTGTGCTGCACCAAAGGGGAAGGCCGTGTTGGACAGGTCATCACCACTGATCGCTTGCAGGATCTGGCGGGCCTTTGGGCCGTGGAGTGTCAGCAGACCGTAAGCCGAAGTGGCATCGAACACCTCAAACCGCCAATCGGGGTCGGCGTGGGTCTTGATGTGCTGCGGATCGCGCATCTGGCTGGGGTGGCCGGTGATCACCATGAACTGCGCGGGTGCGATGCGCGTGACGGTCACGTCCGCCTCTATCCCGCCGCGGGCATTCAGAAACTGTGTATAGACCGAGGTGCCGACGGCCACATCCATCTGCGCACCACACACCCGGTTCAGGGCATGCACGGCATCCGGCCCCTGCACCAGGATTTTGGCGTACATGGATTGGTCCAGCAGCACGGCGGCATCGCGCGCGGCCAGGCATTCGGCGCGCACCTGCGCTGACCACGGCTTCCAGCGGATCGACGGCGTGCCGTCCCAACCGCCACCGAAATGCATCGGCACTTCCCAACCGATCCGTTCGGCAAACGCCGCACCCGCTTGCGCCAGCCGGTCATGCAGCGGCACACGCCGGATGCCGCGCGCGCTGGTCACTTGCCGCCCGGGCCAGTGCAGGCCGTAATGAAACCCCACCGATTCCGCCGCGCGGGTGGCGTTATAGGCGGTGTTGCGCTGGAACGGATGCGCGCGCACGGCCTCCAGCGGCAGCATCGACCGGGTAGGCGCACCGTCGATCAGCCATTCGGCCATCGTCAGCCCAACGCCGCCGGAATTCAGGATCCCGTTGGAATTCATCCCCGTGGCGATGAATACGCCGCCCACCTCGGCGCTTGGGCCCAGATAGGGGCGGCCATCGGGTGTGAAGCTTTCGGGGCCATTGAAAAACGTCTGGATACCCAGATCGGCCAGCGCCGGAAGCCGGGTGAACATGCGTTCCAATTCCGGCTCCACGTGCTCCATATCAAACGGCAGTTCGTCGAATTCGAAATCCTCTGGAATGCCGGCCCGGGCATAGGCCTTGCCCAACTCCTCGAACCCGCCGATCAGCAGTTTGCCGGCGTCCTCCTTGAAATAGAGCCGGTCCTCGGAAATGTTCAGGATCGGTTGGGTGGGGGGCAGATCCGGCACGGGTTCGGTGACGATGTAGAAATGCTCTGCCGCGTGCAGCGGGATGGTGATGCCGTGGCTCTTGGCGAACAGATGGCTCCACATCCCGCCGGCGATCACCACCTTGGGCGTGGCGATGACACCGTGATCGGTCTCCACCCCCGTCACCCTTCCATCCTTCAGGATCAGCCGGTTTACCGTGACCCCTTCAAACACCGCGCCGCCCTGCGCCCGGGCCCCTTTGGCCAGCGCCATGGTCACATCCAGCGGGTTTACCTGCCCGTTTGTTGGGACGTGAAACGCCGACAGCACATCATCGGTGTGCAGCCATGGCCAGACCTCAGACAGTTCCGCCGGGGTCATCATGTGGGTATCAATGCCCATGCGCGCGGCGTGGTCGTGGCTGCGCAGAAGCTGCTCATGCCGCAGGTCGGACAGCGCAAGGTTGATGGTGCCGTTCTGCTTGTAGCCGGTGCCCTGCCCGGTTTCGACCTCCAGCGCCTCGAACAGGCGGGCGGTGTATTTTCCCAGTTCCGTCTGCGCAGTGCTGTCGCGCAACTGGCCAACGATCCCGGCGGCGTGCCATGTCGTTCCACTGGCCAGTTTGCGGCGCTCCAGCAGAACCGCCGGCACGCCGCGATGGGCCAGATGATACAGGGTGGACACCCCGCATATGCCACCGCCGATAATGACGACAGGGGCGGTTTCTGGTAGTGGTTTGGTCATTCAGACGTCCCTTTTGGTCTTGGGGTCAGGACGCCGCCTTGGCGACTCGGCGTGGGGGTATCCCAGCCTCGGCAACGGATTCACCGCAAGGTCACTCCCCGCCTTGCGTCATATGGATTTCACTATCCACGTTTTGCGGCGGGTTGCGGCGTTCGCGGATCAGGGTGCGGATATGCAGGCCAATCACCACAAGGATCAGCGCGAAGATGATCATACCAATCGGCCGCTCAATCATGTCCAGCGGGGAATTTACACGCGGCATGGCCGACCGCAGCTTGACCTCCATGATCCCGCCCAGAACCATACCCAACACAATGGGCACCAACGGCAGGTTCAACCGCTTCAGGATCACGCCGAACACGCCGAACCCGGCGGCCATGGCGCAGTCGGTGATCGAATTGCGCAGCGAATAGACGCCGACGAAGCCCAAAAGCAGAATGGCGATGCCCACCAACCGCGACGGCACCTGCACGATACGCGACACCCAGTTGGTGGACACCAAAAGGAACATCAGCACCATGACGTTCAACACCAGCAGCGCCACATACAGCGCCATCACGAAATCCATATGATCACGAAACAATTGCGGGCCGGGGATCACGTTGTGCACATAAAACACACTGAGCATCATCGCCGTCAGCGCCTCTCCGGGGATACCCAGCGCCAACAGCGGGATCATCGCCGCGCCCGGCACCGCGTTGTTCGCCGCCTCCGAGGCCACCAACCCCTCGGGTGAGCCCTTGCCGAACATCTCCGGCGTTTTCGAGGTTTTCTGTGCATAGGTGTAAGCCATGAACTGGGCAGTGAACTCACCCACGCCGGGGATCATGCCCATCAGCACGCCAAAGCTGGACGCCACAGTGGCGACGCGGCGATACAGCCACAATTCCTTCAACCCTGAAAAGATCGAACCCTTGAGCGATACCATCTCTGGCCGGTCGTCCTTTTGCACCAGCAGCAAGAACGCCTGACTGAGGGCAAACAGGCCCAGCACGACAACAATCAGATCCACGCCGGACGCCAGCCAGCTTTGGTCAAAGGTAAAACGACGGGTGTAGCGCACCGGCTCCAATCCGACGGTGTTCAAGAAAATCCCGAAGGCCGCCAACATGCCGGCGGCAAACACCTGCCCGCGATGGGCCAGCACCACCAGAATGACGCCCAGCAAGGCCGCAAGAAAGATCTCTCGCGATCCAAACATCGGCGCGATCTTGGCCAGCAATGGCGATAGCAGGATCAGGCAGATCAGCGAAAACACGCCGCCCATGAAGGACGCGGAATAGGCCAGCGCGATGGCGCGCCGCCCTTCGCCCTTTTTGGTCATCGGATAGCCGTCATAGGTGGTCAGCGCGTTAACCGCCGTGCCGGGCGTGTTGATCAAGATCGCCGGGATCGCGCCGCCATACATGGACGAGCCATAGATGCCCAGAAGCATGGTCAGCCCCACCAGTGGCGGCAAGGAAAACGTTGCAGGCAGCAGGATGGCAATGGCCACCGCCGCGCCGACGCCCGGAATGGCCCCAATGATCACGCCACCGATAGAGCCGATGAGCAGTGCCACAAGAACCTGAAAATCGAACAACAGTCCGATGCCGGCAATAAGGTCGTTCACCTGCGTGCTCCTTTACAGATAAGTCAGCCAGAACACGCGAATGCTGGCAGGAAGATAGTCATAAAGCGCCCCGGCGGGGATGCGCACCTGAAGGAACCCGCGGAACACCACGACAATCACGGCGGCCATGATGGCCATCGTCAGCATGATTTTCAGGCTGCGGTAACCTGATCTGAGGGCCAGCAAAAGGGCGGCCAGAATGGTTGTCGGCAGGTATCCCAGCGTGGGCACAATCCAGACATAGACCAGAAACCATCCAGCAAATTCACACGCCCGGATCCATTGCCAAACCTCGGCCCACCGGCCCGGTTGACGATCAGACAGAGCCGATGACAGAAAGTGCAGGCCCGAAAAAAGCACCATCGCGATCAGCGACGCGGTGGGCCAGAACGCAGGTTGCGCGAATATGTTTCGTGATCCACGCCACGGCGCCTGTGTGCCCAGTTGCGTCATCAAAAACACTGCGGTCAGAAAAAAGACCGTGGCAAACACCAAATCGCCCGGGCGGCGATAGCGTTTGAACAATTCTTGCAACGATTTGAGTCGCGACATTCGCCTGAACCACCTTGACCGAGCATTTCAAAGAAACAGCCCGCCCAGATGGGGCGGGCTGTCAATGTCGGATTACTCGAGCATACCCGAGATGACGCCCAGCGTCGCAATGTCATGCTCGATCTGCGCGGTGGCCTCTTCGGCGTTCTGCCAATAGACCAACGCACCGGTTTCGGCTGCCAGTTGCTGAACACGCTCGGACGCAATCGTGCGCTCGGCCACGGCGATGATGCGGTCGCGCACGTCTTGCGGCGTGTCGCGGTGCACGAACAGACCGTTCCACAGCGCGATATCCAGTTCCGGCACGATCTCCGATACGGTCGGCGCGTCTGGCGTCAGGCTGATACGCTCGCCGCCGACAGACGCCAGAACCTTTACCTGATCCAGGCACGGCAGGATCAATTGCAGCGTGGTGTTCATCACGTCCACATCGCCAGAGGCCAGCGTATTGCAGTCCAGCATGTCGAACGCGGCGTCCGAGGCAAAGCTGAAGTCCAACGCGGCGGCGGCGGCAAAGGTCACCTGAGTTGGGATCAGTGGCGCGCCGAAATGGCCCAGAACAACGTCATTTTCCTGCGCATACGCGGCAAGGCCGGCCATGTCATCATACGGCGCGTCAGCGCCCGCGACGATCACGAACGGATAGGTCAGGAAGTTGCCCAGCGGTTCAAACGGGTTCGGGTCCAGCTCGGGGATACCAATCTGCGGGCCGACAACCGGAACGGCAATGATGAACGAGCCAATGGTATAGCCGTCAGCCGGGGCAGTGGCGACTTCGATCGCGCCGGGGAACGGGCCACCACCGCCACCGGGGCGGTTCACGACACCTGCGGGCACGCCGTATTCGGCTTGAAAGTCCTCGGCGATGAAGCGGGTGATCACGTCTTCCAGGTCACCCGGAGGCCACGGAACGACGAATGAAACAGGGCGTTCGGGGTATTCAGCCAGCAGGGCGGTCGGCGCGGCAATCGCGGCCAGTCCCAGCGTCGCGCTCAGCGCGGTCTTGGAAAGTAGGTTCATTGATGAAGGGCTCCCAGTTGGTTTTCTCAATCGGTTCATTATTATCACCGAAGGTTCAAATATGATGTTCGCTGAAAATCGTTGTGTCAACATCGAAATCGGCGCGCATCATTGGCCTTTGGCCCGCATAGGGTAGCGAGGTTTCGAGTTCAGAGAACCCAGTAACGTTTGGAATCCCCGGTTTTCATGTCCGCAAGCGGCGATTTGCGGTGGGCGGCATGGCGTTCACGATAAAATACAATTTGTATTCTTTGCGAATAACGTGCTACTGAAACGCCATTATTCCCACTCTGTGGACCCCGGCCCCATGCTTGATGATGCGAAATCCCGCAAATCTGCCTGCCAGACCGCACTGAAGGACGCGATTCTGACGCTGCGAATCGCGCCCGGGTCGGATCTGGATGAAACCCAGCTTTGCGCGCAATTCGGCCTGTCCCGCACCCCTTTGAGAGAGGTGCTGAGGCAGTTGGCAGGGGACGGCTATGTTGAAGTGCGCACCAACCGGGGCGCGCGGGTGTCGGACCTGTCCTATACCACCCTGCGCGAATTCTTCCTGGTCGCGCCGATGATTTACGGCGCCGTGCTACGGCTGGCCGCGCAAACCGCCACGCCAGCCCAGATCGGCGCGCTGAAAACCGCGCAGGCCGATTTCAGACGGGCGATTGACGCCGGATCGGGTGCTGACCGCGCGCTGGCCAACAACCGTTTCCATGAAATTACCGGCGACATGGCCGGGAACCCGTATCTGCTGCCGTCGTTCAAGCGGCTGTTGATTGACCACGCGCGGATCTCCATGACGTTCTACCGCCCGGGTGATGCCAGCATGGCCGACAAGCAGGCGCTGGCCGCGCAGCACCATGATCAGATCATCGAGGCCATCGAAGCCCGCGACGACACCACCGCCGCGCGGCTGGCGGATGAGCACTGGAACCTGTCGCGCGACCAGATCCAGACATTCGTGATCCCCGCCGCGCTGGATCTGCCGCTTGGCCCCACGCACGCAACCGAAGGACCCTGACATGACCCCTGCCCTGCGCTTCCAAGGGATCTACACACCTGTCGTGACCCCATTTCATAACGATTTCAGCATCAACTGGGACGCGTTGGCCGATGTCATCGACAGGCTGCTGGACCACGGTGTGCACGGGCTGATCGCGGGCGGTTCAACGGGCGAAAACTATGCCCAGACAGTGGCAGAGCGCATCGAGATCGCGCGCTTCATGGCCCAGCGCGTCAAGGGCCGGGCGCAGATGATTGTCGGCACCGGGGCCATGTTGACACCCGACTCCATCGCGCTGGCCGAAGCCGCGCGGGACATGGGCGCGGATGCCATCCTGCTGGCCAGCCCGCCCTATGCCGTGCCGACGGAACGCGAAAACGCGCTGAACGCCTTGGCCATCGACAAGGCCGCGAACCTGCCGGTGATGCTGTATAATTACCCCGGTCGCACCGGCACGATGATGGGCGATGAATTCCTGGACCGCGTGGGCCGGTCGCGCAATTTCTGCGGCATCAAGGAAAGCTCAGGCGACATCAACCGCGTGCACACGCTGGCGCGGGACTACCCGCATATCCAACTGGGCTGCGGCATGGATGATCAGGCACTGGAGTTCTTCGCCTGGGGCGCGCCGTTCTGGGTCTGCGGTGGCTCCAACTTCCTGCCGGCTGAACACCTCGCGCTCTATCAGGCCTGCATGGTGGATGGCGATTTCGCCAAAGGCCGACGCATCATGTCGGCCCTGTTGCCCCTGATGCGGGTGCTGGAACAAGGCGGCAAGTTTGTGCAGACCATCAAATACGGCGTCACGGTGCAGGGGATTGATACCGGCGCCATCCGCCCGCCCCTGAAGGGGTTGAACAAGGACAACAAACGCGCCCTGGAACAGGTGATGCGCGTGCTTCAGAAAACCGTTGCCGATATCGTGGCCAAGGGGTGAGATCATGGACCTGCTGACAACCGAAGAGTACCGCGCCATCGCCCATGGGCTGGACCTGCCCACCGCCGCCTATATCGACGGCAGTTACCGCCCGGCGGCATCGGGCAAGACCTTCGCCAGCCACAACCCCGCCACCGGCGCGCATCTGGCAGACATCGCCGCCTGCGGGGCCGAGGACGTGGATTTCGCCGTCTTGAAGGCGCGCGAGGCATTTGAGGATGGGCGCTGGTCGCGGCTGCATCCCTCAACGCGCAAGGATGTGCTGATCCGCTTTGCCAAATTGCTCACCCGCAACGCGCGGGAATTGGCGGTGATGGAAAGCATCGACAGCGGCAAGACGATCTTTGACTGCGAAACCGTCGATATTCCGGAAACGATCAACTGCATCAAATGGCACGCCGAGGCGATCGACAAGATTTATGATCAGGTCGCGCCCGCGTCGGACGATCACATCGCGCTGGTGGTGCGTGACCCCATCGGCGTGGTTGGGCTGGTGCTGCCATGGAACTTCCCGCTGTTGATGCTGGCGTGGAAGATCGGCCCGGCGCTGGCGGCTGGCTGTTCGGTGATCGTCAAACCCGCTGCTGAAACCTCGCTGACCGCCCTGCGTGTGGCCGAACTGGCGGCCGAGGCCGGGGTGCCGCGCGGGGTGCTGAACATCCTGCCCGGCCACGGGGCCGAGGTGGGCGAACCCATCGGCCGGCACAGGGATATCGACATGGTGTCCTTCACCGGCTCCACCGTCACCGGCAAACGGTTTCTGACCTATTCAGCTGAATCGAACGCCAAGGAGATCGTTCTGGAAATGGGCGGCAAAAACCCTGCCATTGTTCTGGATGACGCCGAAAACCTGGACCGGGTGGCGGCGCATATCGTCAATGGCGCGTTCTGGAACATGGGTGAAAACTGCTCGGCCACCAGCCGGTTGATTGTCCACCGGGATGTGAAGGACGCGCTGCTGGCGCGGATCAAACACCACGCACAGCACTGGAATGTGGGCGATCCGCTGGACCCGCAGGTTCGGCTGGGCGCGCTGGTCTCGGACGCGCATTTCGTCAAGGTTTGCGGCTATCTGAAGCAAGCGGAAACGGTTCTGCTGGGCGGCAAGGCCAAAGATGGATTTGTCGAGGCCACGGTGGTGGATCTGCCCGGCAATGACCACCCGCTGGCGCAGCAGGAAATCTTTGGCCCGGTGTTGTCGGTCATCACTGTCGCCAGCTTTGACGAGGCGATCCGCGTCGCCAATGACACCGATTACGGGCTGTGCGCGTCTTTGTTCACCGCCAACGCCAAACGTGCGATCCGGGGTGCACGGGCGATCCGGGCGGGGACAGTGACGGTCAACAGCTTCGGCGAGGGCGACATCACCACGCCCTTCGGCGGCTTCAAGCAATCGGGCTTTGGCGGGCGGGACAATTCGGTCCATGCGCATGACCAGTACACCCAGTTGAAAACCATCTGGATCGACCTGGCCGATGACGCCGATGAGGGCGTGGCATGACCGCCCCAATCGGGTTCATCGGCACTGGCCATATCGCCGCACCGATGGCGCGTGCGCTGGCGCGGGATGGGCACAAGGTGGTGGTGTCCGAGCGCAACGCAGACATGGCCGCTGAGCTGGCAGCCGCGTTCAAGCAGATCAGCGTTGCGCCCAATCAGGGCGTGCTTGATGCCTGTGACACGGTGTTTTTGTGCCTGCGCCCGCATCTGGCCGAGGCTGTTCTCAAGGGGCTGCGGTTTCGCCCTGGCCAGCGCATCGTGTCGGTGATGGCGGGGGTTTCGGCGGCGGATCTGGCGGCGTGCTGCGCGCCCGCGACTGATATCAGCATCATGATCCCGCTGGGATTTCTGGAACAGGGTGGATGCCCGCTGGCTGTCTACCCCAATGGCGCGGCGGTTGCCCCGCTGTTTGGCGCACGAAACCCGGTTGTGGACGTTGCCTCGGAAACGACGTTGAACAGCCATTTCGCCATTTGTGCGATGGTTCCCGGCCTTTTGGCGATGCTGGAAACCGGGGCGGACTGGTTGACGGCCAGGGGGGCTGATCCAGACGCCGCCGCGCTTTACACCACGCAGCTGGCCGCCGGATTTTTGACCGCGATGGGCAAGCAGGCAGGCACCCTGAGAGCCGAGAAAGAGGCGCTGGCGACACCCGGAACAATCAGCCTGATGATGGTCGACGGGTTGTCACACGGCGGCGCGATTGACGCTTTGACCGAAACGCTCAATGCCATCGACGCCCGGTTGACCCCGAACGCGCAGGGATAGGCGCGCGCCGATGACCGCTTTTCACGCCAAGCGCCTGCCCCGCCAACTCGGCCCCGCTGCCTGGAGCGAGATCCTGCCCGGCCGGCCCCCGGCCTCGCCGCTGACCGCCGATACCACCGCTGATTTCGTCATCATCGGCGGCGGTTTTGCCGGGCTGTCGGCGGCGCGGCGGCTGGCGCTACTCCAACCCGGCGCACGGATCATGGTGCTGGACGCCGGGCGCATTGCCGAGGGCGCGGCGGGGCGCAACTCCGGGTTCATGATCGACTTGCCGCATGACTTGCAGTCGGATGATTACGCGGGCCCCGGCGATGACCGCGCCATGACCACGCTGAACCGGCAGGCCATCGGGTTCGCGCGGGATGCGGTGCAAGACTATGGCATCAACCCGGCGTTCTTTGACCCCGTGGGCAAGATCAACGGCGCGGCCAGCGAACTGGCTGACGGCCATAACGCCAGTTACGCGCGCCACCTGACAGATTTGAACGAACCGCATGAGCGGTTGGACGCACAGTCGATGCATCAGATCACCGGCAGCCGGCACTACCAATCCGGCTTGTTCACGCCGGGCACCGTGATGCTGCAACCCGCCGGATACATTCGCGGGCTGGCGAACGGGTTGGCGCGTGCCGGGGTGGTGATCCACGAAAACACCGCCGTGACGGGGTTTGGGCGCACGGGGCGGGACTGGACCGTGCAAACAGCCCACGCGCAAGTCACAACACCCCGCGTGATCCTGGCCAACAATGGGCATCTGGAAAGCTTCGGATTTGAACGCGGTCGGCTGATGCACCTGTTTTTGTATGCCGTGATGACCCCGGACCTGACACCTGACCAACTGGCGGCGCTGGGCGGGCAGCCACGTTGGGGCATCACCCCGTCCGATCCGATGGGCACCACCGTGCGGCGTATCGACAGCGCGCAGGGGGGCAACCGCATCATCACCCGCACATGTGCAAGCCTTCGCCCGGGGATGGTGGCCTCACCCGCCGGATTGGCCCGCGCCCGACGGATCATGCAGGGCAAATTCGACGCGCGCTTTCCGGCGCTGGCGGGGATGCGGATGGAGCATGCCTGGGCGGGGCAGCTATGCCTGAGCCTGAATAGCGTGTCGGTGATGAAACCGCTGGAAGACGGGATCTTTGCGGCCTGCGTGCAAAACGGGCTGGGCACCGCGCGCGGCACGCTGACCGGGATCGGCGCGGCCGAATTGGCGTGCGGCGAAAGCAGTGACATCACCCGCCATTTCACCGCGCAGGATCGCCCCCGGAAACTGCCCCCGCAGCCATTTCAAACGCTGGGGGCCAATGCCACGATCCGGTTCAAGGAATGGCGCGCACGCAATGAATAGCACTTGACGCGCCACGAACAGACGCCTGACGGGCCGCACAAAAAGATGAACCCGGCAAATCCCGAGGGGCCGCAGCGCAGTATTGTCTCTGGGTCAAGGCCTGTGGTATTGCAGCGCAACAGGAAAATTTGTCGCTAATTTTGGAACAGGCCCAACACGCATGGCACAGAATTTCAATAAGATCATGGTTGTTTGCGTTGGCAATATTTGCCGGTCACCGGTGGGTGAGCGTCTTCTGCAGCAACGCCTCAAGGACGCCGGGATCACGGTTACATCCGCCGGCATCGGCGCACTTGTTGGACATGAGGCCGATTCCGTCGCCGCCGAAGTCGCCGCCGAGAACGGTGTATCGCTGGAGGGGCATTCCGCCCGCCAGTTCACCGCCGAATTGGCAGCGGATCAGGATTTGATCCTGGTGCTGGAACCCGGCCATCGCCGCGCCATCGGAGAGAACAACCCGCAATTGATGGGCAAGGTGATGCTGTTCGATCAATGGGTCGGCGCCAAGGGCATTGCCGACCCGTATCAGAAGTCCAAAACCTTCCACGAACTGGTCTACAAGGAATTGCTTTCGGCCGCCGATGCCTGGGTGCAGAAGCTGGCCCCGAAGGGGCGCTAACGCGCGGCAATTGCTGCGATTTAGTGTGGATCAGTGGCAGCGAAGCCTCAATCTTTGCGCAAATGTCACAACCCAGGGGCGATCTGGCATTTGAATGTTGCGTGATGAAGACCGGACAGCTATCCCGGATGGAACTGCGCGGACGGCACAATAGGGACGATTCAATGGCGAGCAAGTGGTTTCTTGAGGGCGGCGCACGGCGCAGCAAATACGCCGTTCTGGCGCTTGCGGCGTTGGCTGTGTTGGCTTCCTGCTCGGGTCAAATGCGCTTTCCGGTCACCCTGTCGGCCCAACGTGACCTGGCAGACCAAAACATCGAAGTCATCCAGATGTCGCCGGAAAACATTCAGGAATACCGCACCCCGCACTACCGTGTGGATCGGTCCAGCCAGATCAATCCGCCGCCGGGCGTCTATCCGTACACCTACCGCGTGGGGCCGGGCGACGTGCTGCGCGTGACCGTTTACGTGGATCCAGAGCGCACGCAAACCGCGACCGACGCCACGGGCGACGGATCTGCCGGTATCGTCATCAGTGAAAGCGGCGAGTTCTTCTATCCCTTCGTGGGCTCTGTGCGCGCGTCGGGCCGAACCGTTTCCGACATCCGTCAGGATCTGACGCAACGCCTGCGCACCTATATTGCGGATCCGCAGGTCGACGTTTCCGTGCTGACCTTCAACGCCCACCGCGCCACCATTACCGGGGCCGTTGCCAACCCGGGCGCCACCGTGCTGACCAATGTGCCGCGCCGGCTGCTGGATCTGGTGAACGCCGCCGAAACGACCGAATTTGCGGATCTGCGCCGCGTGACCATCCGCCGCCGCAATACGCAATATACAGTTGACCTGCGTGCCTTTGTTGATCGCGGAGAGCCGAGCAACAACCCGGTCATCATGCCCGGTGACCTGATCAATGTGCCCGAAAACGACACCAACAAGGTGTTCACCTTCGGCGAAATCGAAACCCAGGAAGTGCCGCTGGGCGATTCCATGACCCTGACCGAAGTGTTGGCCCAGGTCGGCGGGATCAACCGGGTGCGCGCCGATGCGCGGGGGATCTTCGTGTTCCGCCGCACGCCTGACACCCCAGACGGCTTCCTGGTGTTCCAGTTCGATCTGCGGTCGGCGACTGCGTTGGTGCTGGCAACCGACTTCCAGATGGCCCCGCTGGACGTGGTCTTTGTGACCAACGATCCAATCACACGCTGGAACGACACAATGGGCAGCGTCCTGTCACCAATAGCGGGTCTGGCGCAACTCCGCGCAGCGACACGGTAATCGAGGCCTATCACTTTCCACCAACTTGGCAGACCGGCGCCCCCAGCGGCGCCGGTTTTCGTTGGCCCATTCCGCCCGTCGCATTTACCAGATAGCCGCTCTTCCTGCTGCCCTGCAGCAAGGCGCCGCCACTTGCCAAGCGCGCAGAGCAGGATCGGCAAGATTCAACCGATGGTCGAAACGACTTCTGGCATTTTGCATTGAAATTTGCTAAATTCGCCTTGTTTTCATAATGAATTTTGGAATCTTCTGTCGTTCAACATCGTCTCCGAGGTCGAAATCATGCTCACCAATGCCTTGGTGCAGGTTTCAAATGCCGCGTATCTGGGCCCGTTTTTTGTTTGTTTCCTGATTTGCCTTGCTGTTGTCACCACCCGTTCGCTGCACTTGCACAGAACATCCCGCCGCGCTGACACACTGTCCGTTCAGGCGACACATCACACCCCGACACCTCGTATCGGTGGCGTTGCCATTGTGTCGGGTATTGCGCTGTCCTGGCTGATGTCTTCCACCGGTTCTGTTGCGCTGGCGCTGCTGATATCGGTGCTGCCGGTCTTTGCCGCCGGTCTGGCCGAGGACCTGGGCTGGCCAATCTCACCTCGGGTTCGGCTGGGGGCCGCAGCGCTGTCATCGCTGCTGGCCATTGCGCTGCTGGGAACGTGGATCACCCGCACCGATATCGCGCCTTTGGACAGCCTGATTGCATTCGCGCCGCTGGGCGTGGTGATTACGGTCATCTGGGCCGCCGGGTTGAGCCAGTCGTTCAATCTGATCGACGGCATGAACGGTTTGGCCGCGGGCACGGCGATTGTGATCAGCATCGGGTTATGGGCAATTGCTGCGCGTGCGGGTGACACGGTGATTGCCATTGCCGCGCTTGGTGTCCTGGCGGCTGTATTGGGGTTTCTGCTGTTCAACTGGCCCTTCGGAAAGCTGTTTATGGGCGATGCCGGCGCCTATGCGCTGGGGCATTTGCTGACCTGGTTGAGCATTCTTCTGGCCGCGCGCAACCCTGACGTCTCTATGCTGGCCGTCGCGCTGCCCTTTGCCTGGCCGGTCTTTGACGTGCTGTTCGCCATCTACCGGCGGTTTCGATTGGGGCACCGTATTGACCAACCGGACCGGCTGCATTTCCATCAGCTGGTGATGCGCGAATTGGAGATCTATGGCCTGGGCCGTCACCGCCGCACATTGGCAAACCCGCTGACCACGCTGTTGCTGATGCCCTTCATCGCCGCGCCGGTCATCGGTGCTGTGATGTTCTGGAATGACCCGCTGGCGGCAGGGCTGTGCGGATTGGCGACCATCGCGCTGTATCTCATGCTTTATTGGGTCGGTGTTGCGCTGGCCAGGTTGAAGCCCGCGCTGGCCTTACGGCGGCGCGCCACGCAGTTTCCAGCAGAATAAATCACGACGACAACGGGTTTACTTCTGAGCCTTGTCTGAAAGGATGCTCTTTCATTGGGAAAGGGCCCCTGTCGATGACCGAATTCCTGCTGCTTGCGTTCATTTTCCTTGTCGCTGGTGTTGTGTCGGTTCCAATTGCCTCTCGGCTTGGGCTGGGATCGGTTTTGGGCTACCTGATTGCGGGCATCCTGATCAGCCCGGTTCTGGCGCTGCTGAACGTCGATGTCGTCTCCATCCAGCATTTCGCCGAATTTGGCGTGGTGATGATGCTGTTTCTGGTGGGCCTGGAACTGGAGCCCAAGCTGCTGTGGTCCATGCGCACAAAGCTTTTGGGGCTGGGCGGCGGGCAAGTCGGGCTGACCACGTTGGCGGTGATGGGCGTGTCCATGCTGTTCGGCCTGCAATGGAGCGTGGCGCTGGCTGTCGGACTTGTGTTGGCGCTGTCGTCCACCGCAATCGTCTTGCAGACATTGGGCGAAAAAGGGCTGATGAAGTCCGACGGCGGGCAATCCAGCTTCTCGGTCTTGTTGTTTCAAGACATCGCCGTCATCCCCATGCTGGCCCTGATCCCGCTGCTGGCCCTGCCCGAACTGACCGATATCCTGACCCACGCCCATGAGGTCGAGGACCATAGCGGCCTATCATTGTCACTGGTCGAAGGGTTGCCCGGTTGGGCCGCTGCGCTGGTAACACTGGGGGCGATTGCATTTGTCATGATCGCCGGATCCTATCTGACCAGCCCGATCTTCCGGTTTATCGCCGGGGCGAACTTGCGTGAAATGTTTGTCGCCACTGCGTTGATGATGGTGATCGGCATTGCGCTGTTGATGTCGTTGGTGGGTCTGTCGCCGGCGCTGGGCACCTTCCTGGCCGGTGTCGTGCTGGCCAACAGCGAATACCGGCATGAGCTGGAAAGCGATATCGACCCGTTCAAGGGGCTTTTGTTGGGTCTGTTCTTCATGACCGTCGGCGCGGGGATCAACTTTGCCCTGTTGTTTGATGATCTGGGTGTCATCGTCGGCCTGACGCTGGGCTTGATGGCGCTCAAGGCGGCCGTGTTGTTTGTGTTGGCAATCGTCTTCAAGATCCGCGGATCCGACCGCTGGTTGTTTGCGCTTGGGCTGGCGCAGGCTGGCGAATTTGGCTTCGTGTTGCTGTCGTTCACTGTCGCCAGCGCAGTCATCCCCCAGGCCCTGGCGGATCGCCTGCTTTTGGTGGTTGCGCTGTCGATGCTGCTCACGCCTGCGTTGTTCATCTTGTATGACCGTGTGATCGCACCGCGCTTTGCCGCATTGGATGCCCGCGACATGGATGAAATCCATGAGCACGGACAGATCATCATCGCCGGGCATGGCCGGGTCGGTGGGATCGTCAACCGCATCCTGCGCGGCGCGGGCATGGGCACCACGGTGATGGATTTCAGCGCCAAGCAGTTGGACATGTTGAAGGCCTTTGACGTGCAGGCCTATTACGGCGATGCCACGCGGCCGGACCTTCTGCACGCCGCCGGGATTGCCGATGCCAAACTTCTGGTCATTGCCATCGATGAAAAAGACCAGATCACCGAACTGGCGCGTTATGTACATCACCACTATCCCAAGGTGCATATCGTGGCCCGTGCGGTGGACCGCAACCATGTCTATGATCTGTGGTTCGCAGGCTGCCGTGACATCATCCGTGACACGTATGACAGCTCACTGCGCATGGGGCGTTCGGCCGTCGAAGGGCTGGGGTATTCACGCGATCAGGCCCAACGCGCGGTTGACGCGTTCAGCGAAATGGACCGTGAAAGCATGGTCCTGGCTGCCGAGCATTATGATCCCGCCATCCCGACCATGGAGAACGAAGCCTATCTGAACGCGATCCGCATGCGGCGCGGCGATTGGGACACGCAACTGGGGGCACGGCTGACGGCCATTCTGTCCGAGAAACCGCACCCCACACCCGACGAGCACCCGTCAACGCAACCCGCGGAAAGCCCGTGACATGAGCGGCGAACACGCCAAATTTCTGACCGGCAGCTTGACCAGACATATCATTGCCATGTCGCTGACTTCGGCGGTTGGATTTCTGGCGTTGTTCGTGGTCGATCTGGTGGACATGCTGTTCATCTCGATGTTGGGGGTCGATGAACTGGCCGCCGCCGTGGGGTTTGCGGGCACCATCCTGTTCATGACCACATCCATCAGCATCGGCATGGGGATCGCTGGCGGGGCGCTGGTGGCGCGGGCTTTGGGCGAAGATGAACCAGACCGCGCATCCGAGTTGCTGACCCATGTCATCGTCGTCGGCGTGGTGTTCGCCATTGGCTTTGCCGCACTGATCTATGCCAATCTGAGCGGGCTGACGGCGCTGATTGGGGCCACCGGTGAAACGCAGCGCCTGGCGATATCTTATCTGCAAATCCTGATCCCGACGATGCCCATCCTGCTGATCGGTATTGTCGGGTCGGCGGCCTTGCGCGGGCATGGCGCGGCGAAACTGTCGATGATCGTGACGCTGGTCGCTGGCGTGGTGAACGCGGTGCTGGACCCCATCTTTATCTTCACGTTGGACATGGGGTTGGATGGCGCGGCCTGGGCCTCGGTCATTTCACGGTTTGCAGTCGCGGGCACGGCCCTGTGGTATATTTTCACGCGCTATGGCGGGTTGACCGCGTTGTCCCCGCGCGCTGTGGCGCAGGATTTGAAGGTCATCGCAGCCATCGCCGTCCCTGCCATGCTGGCCAATATCGCCGCGCCCATCGGCAGCGCCTATGTCACGGCGGCAGCGGCGGAATTTGGGGAAAACGCGGTTGCTGGCATGGCCGTCATCGGGCGGCTGACCCCTATCGCCTTTGCGCTGATCTTCGCCATGTCTGGATCCATCGGGCCGATCATCGGGCAGAATTTCGGCGCGCAGCAGCATGACCGCGTGCGCACCGCGTTCAACGCCAGCATGGTCCTGATCGTGGTTTATGTGATCCCGGTGGTTGCCGTCTTATACGTGTTGCGTGGCCCCATTGCCGATATGTTCAACCTGCACGGCACGGCGCGCGATCTGGTGTATCTGTTCTGCGGTCCACTGTCGCTGGCGTGGATCTTCAACGGTGTGATCTTCATCGGCAACGCCACCTACAACAACCTTGGCCACCCAATGTATTCCACCTGGGTCAACTGGGGCCGCAACACGCTGGGCACGGTGCCCTTTGTCTGGGTCGGCGCGGCCTATTGGGGGGCCGAGGGCGTGTTGATCGGGCAGATGATGGGCGGCATGTTTGCGGCGCTGGTGTCGTTTCTGGTGGCCGAACGGCTGATGAAACGGGCCGAGGCCGCGCAAATTCCGGACCTGCAAAGCCACGCGTTCAAGGGCCATCGCCGCGCCTTTGCGATCGCGCATTTGCGGCGGTAGGGGTCAGTCGCGCGCGGCGGCCAATTCTGATGGGCTGGCCCAGCCATCGCCATCAGCGTCGATCTGGCGGAACGCGATGCCATACACACCAAACGCCGTCACCAGCCGCGCCGAGCGGTGGCCAAGTTCGGCCATGCCCTGCATGAAGTCCCGAAATTCATCACGCGACAGCCCGCCGTCACCATTGGCGTCGGCAGTCCGCAGCACGGCTTCTTCGGCGCTGGTGGCCTGCCCGTAAACAGGTGTGGCCAGCAGCAAGGCGATGATCAAAAGTCGCGTCATGGGGCCGATGTAGCATGGCACCAAAACGCTGCAACAGGGAAACCAATTGACGCCCCCCACGGCGCCGCGCCATGGTCCGGCCACAGCGGCAAAAGGGACACCCGCCATGACCATGAGCTTCGACACCCACATCAACCGTCCTTTCTGGGCCCTTGGCGCCGACCCTGATGTTGGGGCCGACACCCTTGCAGGCGCGTTGGAGGTGGATGTCGCGGTGATCGGCGCGGGGTTCACTGGCCTGCGCGCGGCGCATGAATTGGCGCGGGCCGGCACATCCGTGGCCGTGCTGGACGCCGGGACGGTGGCGGGCGGGGCCTCAGGGCGCAATGGCGGGCAGGTAAACCCGATGCTGCCGTTCAACACGCCGGATCAATTGCGCACGTTGCTGGGGGCGGCTTATTTTGACACTCTGGTGCCGACGGCGCTGAATTCTGCCGACGCGCTGTTTGACTATATCCGCACGCATCAAATCGATTGCGATGCGCGCCAAAACGGCTGGCTGCGCGCCTGTCACAGCGCAGGCGCCCTGCGCAATGCCACGGCCAATGCCGAGGCGTGGAACCAGATGGGCGCGGGAATGGAGATCGTCAGCCGCGATGACATCTTCCAGATTTCGGGCACGCGCGCCTATCATTCCGGGATCGTGACCCCGCGCGGTGGGGCGGTGCAACCGATGAAGCTGGCACTGGCCATGGCCCGCGCGGTGCGTGCGCAAGGTGGGCGGATTTATGAACACAGCGCCGTTCAGAGCATGGACCGGCAGGGCGACCGCTGGATTCTGCGCGGGGCGCAGGGGCAGGTTTCAGCGGCGCAGGTGATCGTGGCGACCAATGGCTATACCGGTGATCTGATCCCAAAATTATCCAAAAGCATCATCGTTGCCACCCCGATCCAGATGGCCACCGACCCGCTGCCCGAGGAGGTGATCGGCCAGATCCTGCCGCAGGGCCACACCATTTCCGACAGCCGCCGTGTGATCATGTATGCGCGGCGTGAACCCGATAACCGCATGGTTTATGGCAGCCACGGATCGCTGACCGCCGCCAATGTGCCCGGTGGGTTCAAGGCCCTGCAGCGTGATGCCCTGCGGGTGTTCCCTCAGTTGAAAGGCGCGCGCTGGACGTATGGCTGGGGCGGGCGCGCGGTGATCACCGACGACCACTTGCCGCATCTGCATCAACCGAAACCCGGTGTTCTGGTGGGGCTGGGGTATAACGGGCGCGGTGTGGCGATGTCGCAGGTCATGGGGCAAGCGCTGGCCGCCAAGGCGCTGGGACGGCCCGAGGCAGACATTCCCGTGCCCGTCACCCAGATCAAGCCAATCTTTGCCCATGCCATCCAGACACGCGGCGTTGGCACCGCTGTCTGGTTCCTGCGCCTGATGGATTACCTGGAAAGCCGCTGACGTTTCTGCTGCGCGACATCCTGCGCGATCAGATCCCTGTAGAGCGCGCGAATGCGCTGCGTGAGTGGCCCTGCGCCACCGGTGCCGATCTGTTTGCCGTCAATTTCCGCCACCGGGGTTTGCGCCCCGAAGCTGCCGGTCAGAAACGCCTCCTCGGCGCCGTAGGCCTCATAGAGCGAGTAGTTCTTCTCAAACACCGGGATGTCGTTGGCGCGGCACAGGTCGATCACCTTTTGCCGCGTCACGCCGTTCATGCAGTAATCGCCCGTGCTGGTCCAAACCGCCCCGCGGCGCACGATGAAAAAGTTGCACGCGTTGGTGGTGTTCACAAAGCCATGCGGGTCCAGCATCAACCCTTCATCCGCGCCCGCCTGTTCCGCCTGCAAACAAGCGATCACGCAGTTCAGTTTGGAGTGGCTGTTGAACTTGGCGTCCTGGCTCATCGGCAGGCCGCGCACCTGCGGCACCGTGGCCAGCCGCACACCGCGCGCCTGCACGGTTTCAGCGGGTTTGGAGTGTTCGACAATCGCCACCACCGTCGGCCCGAACCGGGACAACGACGGGTGCTGAAACGGTTTCGCCTTGCGCCCCCGGGTGATCATCAGCCGCGCATGGGCGTCACCCGTCATGCCATTGGCCTGCGCGGTGCGGTTCAGAATGTCGCGCACGTCATCGGGTGTCAGGCCACTGTCCAGCGACACGGCTTTGAGTGAGTTGAACAGGCGGTCCATGTGATCATCAAAGAACGCCCATTCGCCGTCATATAGGCGCAGCCCTTCCCACATACCGTCGCCCAGCATGAACCCGCTGTCATAGACCGACACTTTCGCGTCGGCCTTGGGCACGATCTGGCCGTCCACGTAGATCTGGATATGATCGTTGCGGTCATCGGCTTCGGCGTCATGGGTGGTGTGCTGCGCCATGCTTTTATCCCAACACTTCCGCCACCGCGTCGGCGGTTTTGGCAACCACCTCATCGGCCTCGGCCCGCGTCAGGCAGAAGGGCGGCGCAAAGCCCAGGATATCGCCCTGCGGCATCGCCCGGCCAATCACCCCACGCGCGGCCAGCGCGGCGGAAATGCGTGGCCCGACCTTGTCACCTGCGTCAAAGAACTTGCGGTCCGCACGGTCGGCGATGAATTCCACGGCGCAGAGCATCCCTTCGCCGCGAATATCGCCCACATGCGCATGATCGCCCAGCGCCTGCGTCATGCTCTGGTTCAGATACGCGCCCATTTGGCTGGCATTGTCGATCAGGTTCAAATCGTCGATCAGCTTCAGGTTCGCCACCCCTGCCGCCGCCCCAATGGGATGCGCGGAATAGGTCCAGCCGTGGCCGATGGGGCCGTTTTCATCGGTGCCCTGTTCCAGCACTGTCCACATGCGGTCCGATACGATGGAGCCGGACAGCGGCGCATAGGCCGAGGTCAGGCCCTTGGCGATGGTGATCAGGTCTGGCTTCATGCCGTAGTGATCCGATCCGAACATGCTGCCCAGACGGCCAAAGCCGGTGACCACCTCATCGGCGATCAGCAGGATATCGTGGCGGTCCAGCACGGCCTGAATGGCGGGCCAATAGCCGGCGGGCGGCGGCACGATGCCGCCGGTGCCCAGCACGGGTTCACCAATAAACGCGGCGATGGTGTCGGCGCCCTCGCGCTCGATCAGCGCCTCCAGCGACGCGACGCATTGCGCAGTGAATTGCGCCTCGGTCTGGTCGGGGTTTTCGCGGCGGAAGTAATAGGGCGCGTCGGTGTGCACCACCTGCGCCAGCGGCAAGTCGAACTTCTTGTGAAACAGCTCCAACCCGGTCAACGACCCGGTCATCAGGCCAGAGCCGTGATACCCCCGCCACCGGCTGATGATCTTCTTCTTTTCCGGGCGCTGGCGGATGTTGTTGTAATACCAGACCAGCTTGATGTTGGTCTCATTCGCGTCCGATCCGCCCAGCCCGAAATACACCTTGGACATATGCGCCGGCGCGCGCTCCAACACCATATGCGCCAGCGTGATCGAGGCTTCGGTGCCGTGGCCCACATAGGCATGGTAATAGGCCAACTCACGCGCCTGATCGGCGATAGCGTCGGCGATTTCCATACGCCCGTAGCCTGCATTCACGCAGTATAGCCCGGCGAAGGCGTCCAGCAGTTTCTTGCCGTCGCGGTCCTCAATATGGCAGCCCTTGGCGGTGCGGATAATGCGTTGGGGGCTTTCGCCGCGCGCATGTTGGGCCAGATGGGTGGACGGGTGGAAAAAGGACTCTCGGTCCCAGTGTTCCAATTGGTCGTTTCTGAGCATAGCTCACCTTTCACGACAAGGGCGGCGCGCCGCCGGAGGGGGTTGAAACGGTGAGCCGCGCGTATCGAGGCGGATCAACCGCGTGACCAGACAGCAGCGCGCAATGCCTTTATTGCCGGACAGGATCATGGATAGCGGATCATCGCCGCGATTGCCAAGATCAATTTCCGCGCCTAGCGTAACGGTCAGTGCCGACATGAAATGGATCAGGCCCATGACCAAAAGCATCCCCTTTTCCGACGCCGAATATCAGCGCCGTCTGACCCTGACCCGCACCGCGATGGCGCGCGCCGGGCTGGACCTGCTGTTTGTCACCGACCCGTCCAATCAGGCATGGCTGACCGGCTATGACGGTTGGTCGTTTTACGTGCATCAGGGCGTGATTGTCAGCCACGACCGCGATCCGATCTGGTGGGGCCGCAACATGGACGCCGTGGGCGGGCGGCGCACCTGCTGGATGGCGGATACGTCGATCTATGGCTACGGCGACCACTATGTGCAATCGACCGAGCGCCACCCGATGCAGGACTTGGCGGGCCATATTCGTGACCTGGGTCACAAAGCCGCGCGGATTGGTGTGGAAATGGAGAATTACTACTATTCCGCCAAAGCCCACGCCGTTCTGACCGCCAACCTGCCGGATGCCCGGCTGGTGGATGCAACAGCGCTGGTCAACTGGCAGCGGCTGGTCAAATCCGACGCTGAAATCGACTTCATGCGCAAGGCCGCGCGCATCACCGACAAGGTTATACAGGTCGCCATTGACCGCGCTGAACCCGGTGTGCGCAAAAATGACCTGGTGGCCGACATCTTTCATGCGGGCATCACCGGGGTGGATGATCTGTGGGGCGACTACCCCGCCATCGTGCCGCTGACACCCTCTGGGCTGGACGCCACCGCCGCCCATCTGACCTGGAACGGTGCGCCGATGCGGGCCGGAGAGGCGACGTTCTTTGAGCTGTCCGGCTGTTACCGCCGGTATCACGCGCCCCTGTGCCGCACGGTGTTTCTGGGCACCCCCAGCGACGACATGCGCCGCGCGGAAGCCGCACAGTTAGAGGGGATCGAAGCGGGGTTGAACGCCGCCCGCGCTGGCAACCGCACCTGTGACATCGCGGGCGCGTTCATGGCCGTGCTGGCCCGCTACGGCATCCAGCGCGAAGGGCGCATGGGCTATCCCGTGGGCCTGTCCTATCCGCCGGATTGGGGCGAGCGTTCGGCGTCGATCCGCGCTGAGGATCAGACCGTGCTGGAACCCGGCATGCTGTTCCATTTCATGCCCGCGCTGTGGATGGATGATTGGGGGCTGGAGACCACGGAAACCATCCTGATCACGCCTGATGGCCCGGCCGAAACCTTGTGCACCATCGACCGCAAGCTGTTCGTCAAACCATGACCGCGCTGCTGCCCCGGACCGAAGACATTCTGGCCGATCTGATCGCTTTTCCCAGTGTGTCCTGTGACAGCAACCGGGCGCTGATCGACTATGCCGGCGGATTGTTGGGCGATGCGGGTGCAGACGTTGAAGTCATCGCCGCGCCCTGCGGCACCAAGGCCAATCTGTTCGCCACCTTTGGGCCAATGCAGGACGGCGGCATCGTGCTGTCAGGGCATTCCGATGTTGTGCCGGTCACCGATCAGGATTGGACCAGCGATCCCTTCACCCTGCGCAAGCACGAGGGGCGGCTATACGGGCGCGGAGCCTGTGACATGAAGGGCTTCATCGCCGCCGTGCTGGCGATGGCGCCGGCGTTTGGCGCGGGCGCGCTAAGCCGCCCGCTTCATATCAGCCTGACATACGATGAGGAGACCGGCTGCATCGGCGCGCGGCATCTGGTGGAGGTGCTGACAGCGCGCGGCTTGACCCCCGGCGTCGCCATCATCGGAGAACCCACCGAGATGCGCATCATCGAAGGGCACAAGGGCTGCTATGAATACACCACGCGCTTTCACGGGTTGCCCGGCCATGGGTCCGCCCCTGACCGGGGCGTGAACGCCGTCGAATACGCCGCGCGCTATGTCGGGCGGATGTTGGCACTGAAAGACGCTTTGCGCACCCGCGCACCCGTGAATGGCCGGTTTGATCCGCCCTGGACCACGCTGAACGTTGGCGCATTGCATGGCGGGGTGGCACATAATGTCATTGCCCCAACCGCGCAGGTGGATTGGGAAATGCGCCCGGTGCAAGAGGGTGACGCAGAATTCGTCAAGGACGATCTGCGCGCCTATGTAGACCAGACCTTGCTGCCTGCGATGCGCGCGGTCTATCCAGACGCTGCAATCGACACGGAAACCATTGGCGAGGTTGCCGGGTTGATCCCCACCGATGACAATGAGGCCCGGCGCATTGTCGCAGACCTGACTGGCGCGAACGGTGCGGATCTGGTGGCCTTTGGGACTGAGGCGGGGTTGTTTCAGGCACTGGGCACCGATGTGGTGGTCTGTGGCCCCGGCTCCATCGAGCAAGCGCACAAGGCGGATGAATATGTGTCGCTGGATCAGATGGACCAATGCCTGACCATGCTGGAACGCCTGACCGCGCGGCTGACGGCTTAGCAGCATCGGCGGCTTGGCTTTTGGCCTCCGGGGTGCAATGATTAACACGGCAATCAATTCGATAGGGGCTGTTATGGGCATTCGATTTTTTTCCAGCAAGAACCGTCCATTTCACTTGGGGCCCTATCCTTTGGAAAGATTGGAACGCCGCCCCGGTGCGCCGGATCTGTCTGCCGTGCCGGCGTTCACGCCGTTGGATTTCCGCGCGTTGAACACGCCGCATTCGCTGGTCAACGCGATGGGCGAATACCAGGCGATGATGGATGTGATCCGGGACGATCTGGTCAACCCAGAGCCCGGCGCCGCGCCGGGGGATCTGGATGAACGCGCCAATCACATGAAGTCGTTTGGGTATTTTCAGGATGCCTCGATGATGGGGATTTGCCGGATGCCGGACGGGGTGCTGCTGGACGCCCCCACCCGCAACCCCGATATCGACCGGCTGGCCGAAGATATCCGCACCAAACAGACCAAGACGCTGGCCTCAGGCATCGACCAGATCATGGCCGGTTTGAAGGACAGCATCGAAGCGCCCCTGGGGCCGATCGACCACCACACGCACGCCATCGTCTGCCTGTTCGAGCACAATCGCCCAGTTCGGAGCGGCGAACGCGGGGCCGAATGGATCGAAGCCGCCGAGGACCACCGCGGTGCCCTGCGCGCCACCGAATGCGCGGTGATCTTGAGCAGTTATCTGAACCTTTTGGGCTGCAGCGCCCGCGCGCATACGCCCACCTCGACAGATGTCGACCTGAACAAACTGGCCGTGGCGGCCGGGGTTACGGTGACCGAAGACGGGCGCTTGGTGGCCCCCTGGATCGGGCCGGGTTACGGGCTGGCCGTTGTCACCACCGATTTCGCCATGGCGCACGATCATCCGTTGGCACCGATGAACCAGCAACCGTGGTTTCGCACGCAAGGCCCGGCGTGGTGGCTGGGCAAAGGCACCCAGAAAGGCGCGCTGATCCGTGATCCCTATGCCAAGCGCGACTATGTGATGGGCGCGCATCCGTTCGAGAAGCTCAAACGCGTTGACACCCCCACCACCTATATCGATGAGGCCCGCGTAGCGCGCGTCCCCAAACGGGCCGATATGTTCGCGCGCTCGCAACTGGGGGATCTGGGCAAGAAGCAGCAACAGGCGGCGACGGGCGGATGGTATGCCCGCAAAAGTGCGCACGCCTTCGCACAGCGTCGGATGTTGGGCGCGTTTGTGCTGTTGCAAGACGGCCCGCCGGTGCCGTCAGACCACAAACCGACCGACGCCCAGCGCAACGCCGACAATGTGAAGGCCGCCAGCTATTTCCTGGGCGTGGACGCCGTGGGCATCAGCCGCTGCCCTGATTGGACCTGGTACAGCCATGACGCCACCGGAACCGAGATCGACCCGCCGCACGATCAGGCGATCTCGATGATCATCGATCAGGGGTATGAGACGATGGAGGGGGCCTCGGGCGATGACTGGATCGCCGTGGCGCAATCCATGCGCGCGTATCTGCGGTTCTCCTTGCTGGGCGGGGTGATCGCCAAGCAGATCCGCAATCTGGGTTATTCCGCAAAAGCGCATTCCGTGATGGATGGCGAGGTGCTGCAGCCGCCCTTGCTGTTGCTGTCCGGTCTGGGCGAGGTCAGCCGCATTGGTGAAGTCATTCTGAACCCGCTCTTGGGCCCGCGCCTGAAATCCGGCGTGGTGACCACCGACATGCCGATGACGCATGACAAGCCGATCGACTTTGGCCTGCAGAATTTCTGCGAGTCGTGCAACAAATGCGCCCGTGAATGCCCGTCTGGGGCGATCACCGCCGGGCCGAAGAAAATGTTCAACGGCTACGAGATCTGGAAATCCGACAGCCAGAAATGCACCACCTACCGCATCACCACCGAAGGCGGGGCGATGTGCGGGCGTTGCATGAAAACCTGCCCCTGGAACCTGGAAGGGATCTTTGCCGAAAAGCCGTTCCGCTGGATGGCGATGAACATGCCCTCTGCCGCGCCGATGCTGGCCAAGCTGGATGATGCGCTGGGCAACGGCGGGCTGAACGACGTCAAGAAATGGTGGTGGGATCTGGAGCTGAAACCGGACGGCGGCTACAAGGAACCCGCGCATCCGGTGAACCGGCGGGACCTGGACCCCGGGTTGGACCTGAGGTTCGAGGATCAGACGCTGGCCGTTTACCCGGCCAATCTGGCGCCCTGGCCCTGGCCCTATCCGTTTCCGATGGACCGTGAAGCCGGAATTCAGGCCTACAAGGACATGATCAGCGCCAGTGAATACAAGGCACGCCTGGCGCGCGGCGAAACCGAAGGGCTGGCGCATGAACGCCCGGCTTTCGACGACGCCCCGGTGATCATGGCGCGGGTGTCGAAGGTAGAGCGCATGACCGACGCGGTCACCAAATACGAGTTCACCGCCTGGGACGGATCGCCGCTGCCAAGCTGGACGGCTGGTGGGCATCTGGATGTTGTCGTCACGCCCGAAATGCTGCGACAATATTCCATGTCCGGCAACCCGGCCGAGACCGGCAGCTATCAGATCGGTGTTCTACGTGAGGACGAAGGGCGCGGTGGATCGAAGATGCTGCACCGGATCTTCAATGAAGGGCGGCGGGTGTTCATCTCCAAGCCCATAAACCATTTCGAACTGGTCGAAGACGCCACCAAGACCTTCCTGATGGGCGGCGGCATCGGCATCACCCCGATGATCGCCTTTGCCCACCGCCTGCACGCGCTGGGCGCGGATTTTGAGCTGCACTATTCTGCCAGCCGTCTGGATGGCGCGGGGTATGTTGAGGACCTCAAGGCCATGCCCTGGGCGGACCGGGTGCAGTTCCACTTCTCGGATCAGGGCAGCCGCGCGGATCTGGATGCGGTGCTGGCGGCGTACCAGCCCGGATGGCACGTCTACACCTGCGGGCCGGATCGCTACATGCAGGGCGTGATCGAGGCCGCCGAGCGCCAGGGATTCCCCGAAGAGGCGCGGCATCTGGAATACTTCTCGGTCCCCGAACAGCCGGACTACGTGAACCATGCCTTCACCGTGACGCTGGCGAAATCGGGCAAGGAGTTGCAGGTCAGCGCCGAACAGACCCTGTCGGATGTGCTGCTGGAGAACGGCGTGCATGTGGATGTGAAATGCTCGGACGGGATCTGCGGCGTCTGCAAATGCGGGCTGCTGGATGGAGAGGCCGAACACCGCGATTTCGTACTGTCCAACAAACAGCGAGAGCATGAAATCATCACCTGCCAATCCCGCGCACTGCATCCGGATGGGCATCTGACACTGGATTTGTGATCCGCGCCTGACTGGGCGCGGCGCGGGCGCAAGGGTGCGGTTGGAATTATTGTTGACCTATCAACATAATCTGTGCCCACTGGCAACATGACCCACCTGAACACCGCCTTGCACGACCAAGGCCACGCCACGACCCGCCGCCAGAACCTGCTGATCCTGATGTCGGACGAACATCAGGCCCGTGCGCTTGGCTGCGCGGGCCACCCGTTCATCAAGACCCCGAACCTGGACCGGCTGGCAGCGCGCGGCACCCGGTTCACCAACGCCTATACCCCGTCGCCCATCTGCGTACCCGCGCGGGCCAGCTTCGCCACTGGGCGCTATGCCCATGAAACCCGGCTGTGGGACAACGCCATGCCGTATACCGGCGCCCCACCCGGCTGGGGCCACGCGTTGCAGGCGTGTGGCGTGCCGGTGGAAAGCATCGGCAAACTGCATTACCGCGCGCAAAGTGATCCCAACGGGTTCGATGCCGAACATATCCCGATGATGGTGGCCGGCGGGGTGGGGATGGTCTGGGCCTCGATCCGGGGGGAAGATGACCGGGTGATCAGCAAGGGCCGGATGCTGGGCGATCATATCGGCGCAGGCACCAGCAAATACACCGACTATGACGCCGCCGTCACCGGGCGCACCTGTGACTGGTTGCGTGATCACGCCGAAACGCCCGCGCCTTGGTGCCTCTATGTCGGGCTGGTCGCGCCGCACTTCCCGCTGATTGTCCCGCAAGAGTTTCTGGACCTGTATCCGCTGGACCAGATGCCAAAGGCCAAGTTGCACCCGCGTGACGGCCATCCGCGCCACCCGTGGATCGAAAAGCAGAACGCGTTCATGGATAACGAAGGGCAATTCCGGTCAGAGACGGAGCGCCTGACAGCCATGGCCACGTATTTCGGGCTGTGTTCCTGGATGGACCACAACGTCGGGCGCATATTGGACCAGCTGGAAGCACTGGGCATGGATCAACAGACCACCGTGATCTACACCTCGGATCACGGCGACAATGTGGGCGCGCGCGGATTGTGGGGGAAATCGAATTTCTACCGTGAAAGCGTGCAGATCCCGATGATCGCCGCCGGGGCCGAATTCGCGCCCGGCGTGTGTGAAACGCCGGTGTCGCTGCTGGATCTGTCAGCCGGGATCGCCGCCCATTTCGGCACCTCGATCGACGCCTCGGACGGGGTGCAGCCGTTGCAACAAATCGCCGCCGCGCCGTCAGACCCTGATCGCCCGGTGTTCAGTGAATACCACGCGGCGGGTGCGGTATCCGGCGGGTTCATGTTGGTGCAGGGGCGGTGGAAGTATCACCATTACGTGGGCTTCCCGCCCGAACTGTTCGATCTGCAGACCGACCCCGAAGAACTGACCGATCTGGCCGGCGACCCCGCGCATCGGGGCATTCTGGACCACATGAACGCGGCCTTGCGCGCCCGCATCGACCCCGACGCCGTGAACGCGCAGGCGTTTGCCGATCAGGCGGCGCTGATCCAGTCCCATGGCGGGCGCGAGGCCGCGTTGAAGCTGGGCGCCCCCGGCGCCACGCCGCCGCCCAAAACGGCATAGGAAACCGCAATGAAACTGACCATCCTGGGGTCTGGCAGCCCTGAAGCCTATGCGCGACGTGCCTCCAGCGGGTATCTGCTGGAAATCGGCGCGGACCGCATCCTGTTCGACTGCGGCGGCGGGGTGTTCGACAACCTGTTGCGCGCCGGGTTGTTGCCGCGTGACATCACCCATCTGGTGTTTTCGCATCTGCACAGCGATCACATGATGGATTACGCCCGTCTGGTGCATGCCGCCTGGGATGAAGGTGGCGCGCCGTTGAAGGTCTATGGCCCGTCCCCGATTGCGGCGATGACGGATCAATACTTCGGGCCGACTGGCGTGATGGCGCAGGATCTGCGTGCGCGCACCGAACTGCCGCAGTCGCAAGAGGTCTGGGTGGCGCGCGGCGGCACCCTGCCCCGGCCCTGGCCCGCGCCCGAGGTGACCGAAATCAAACCCGGCTTTCAGCTGCAGGGCGACGGCTGGCAGTTGGTCAGCGTGGCCGTGCCCCATGCCCAGCCGTTGTTGACGTGCATGGGCTTTGCCGTCACCGCAGGCGGGCGGAAGTTTGTCTATTCGGGCGATGCCGGGTTGAATGACCCGCTGCGGGCTTTGGCACAGGACGCCGATCTGCTGTTGCATTGGTGCTACCGTCTGGACGGTGCCCCCGCGACCGAGTCGATGAAGCGCGTGACGCCCACCCCCAGCGAAATCGGTGCGATGGCGCACGCGGCTGGTGTCAAACATCTGCTGCTGACCCATTTCCGCAAGCACATGGACGGCGAGGCCAATCACGCCGCAGCACAGGCCGCCGTCAGCGCGGTTTATGACGGCCCGTTCGCGATTGTCGAAGATCTGGACGTCTTCACCTTGTAACGCGGTGCAGGATCCGGGCGACAGGGTGCCCTTTCGCCTGTCTGGCGCGCATCATACCAGCCGGGGATCCCCCGCCTGGTCCGGGGTCTGCACAAGGCCATCCCGGCTTGCCCGCCCCTGACCTCGCGGCTACGCTGCCAGTCGGAGGGCCCCCATGTCAGACACCATCGCCGAATTCGACCTGAACAGCATCGACCGCGCGTTCATCGAAAACCCGCATCCCACGCTGCACCGGCTGCGGGCCGAAAGCCCGATGCATCGCAATGCTGATGGGTCGGTCTATCTGACCCGGCATGATGACTGCCTGAAGGTCTATCAATCGCGTGCGATGCTGTCGGACAAGACGCAGGAATTCGGCAAGAAGTTTGGCCAATGCCCGCTCTATCAGCATCATACAACCTCTTTGATCTTCAACGATCCGCCCTATCACACCGTGGTGCGAAAGCTGATTTCGGGCGCGTTCACGCCGCGCAAACTGGCTGAATTCGAACCCCTGATCGTTGATATCGTCGCCCGTCTGTTGAACCGGGTCGATGACATGGGCGAATTGGACATGATCAACGATTTCGCCAAGGTTCTGCCGACCGAGATCATCAGCTTCATGCTGGGCATCCCTGAAAGCTACCGCCCGAAACTGCGCAGTTTTTCGCTGGCCATTCTGGGCGCGCTGGACCCGGTTGTGTCCCCTGAGCGGCTGGCGGCGGGGAATGCTGCTGTGACCGAGTTTTCCGAAATCCTGAACGATCTGATCAACCACCGCCGCGCCAACCCCGACAGTGCCGGGCAAGGTGAGGTGCTGGATTCGTTGATCTTCGGAGAGGTCGACGGGCGCAGCCTGACGCAGGAGGAATTGATCCAGAACTGCATTTTCCTGCTGAATGCCGGGCATGAAACGACCACTTCACTGGTGGGGAATTCGGTGGGGACCTTGCTGAACAACCCCGATCAGCACCAAGACCTGTTGGCCAACCCGGACATCATCGACACGGCGGTAGAGGAATTCCTGCGCTTTGAATCGCCCCTGCAGATCGGCAACCGCTCGGCGGGTGAGGACATTGAACTCAGCCACGGGGTATTGCCGAAGGGGACGTATATCCACACCTCGATCGGCGGCGCGAACCGGGATCCAGAGGTGTTCGCCGACCCTGACCGCGTAAACCTGCGGCGCAAGCCCAACAAGCACATCGCCTTTATCACCGGCATTCACGTCTGCCTGGGTGCGACCCTCAGCCGGATTGAGGGGCGGATTGCGTTGGGCCAGCTGGTGCAACGCTTTCCCAAGCTGGCAGCGAACGGCGATGCACAGACCATGCCGCTGGCCCGGTTTCGGGGCTTTACCAACATGCCGGTCCGGGTGCGGTGATCCCCAATGGGGGGGCTCACCGCGCGTTCGATCAGCCCGCCAGTTCGTTGATCACCGCCAACAGTTTGGCCACCTCGGCCTCGGTGTTGTAGTGGCACATCGAAATGCGGATGCAATCGCTCAGCCCCAGCGGGTCCAGCACGTTGGCGCTGTAGTGGTCTGCCTTGCGGGTATGGGTGCGAATGCCTTGTTCGTTCAGGATCGTCACCACCTCGGGCGATGGGCGGCCTTTGACCACGATGGATACCAAACCTTCGCGTGCCGGATTGTCTGCCCCCGCCAAAACCATGACATGGTCCATATCGGCCAGACCGGGCAAATTTCCGGTGCCGTGGATCATCGCATTGGTCAGGCGCGTTTCCTGGTCATGAATGGCCCGTGCTGCGGCCTCGATCCGTTTGCGGGGCTCGGTTTCGTCGGACACCTCCCCGCCCAGCCAGTCGAAATAGGCGACCACATCGGACATCGTGGCATAAGCGCCGGTGTCCCGCGTGCCAAATTCCCAGCCGGTTTCGGGCGCGCCGTCCAGCTTGTCATGGGGCAGGCGTGACAGGCGGTCCGAGATCCAGCCAATCCCGTAGCCGTGGCGCGAAAACACCTTGTAGGGCGAAATTGCATAGCCATCGACGTTATAGCTGTCGATGTCGATGTTGCCATGCGCGGCGTGCTGGATGCCATCCACGATGATCAGGCAGTCGGGCGCCACCGCCCGGATCGCCGCCGAAATCGCCGCCACATCCATGCCAATGCCCGTCACGGGCGAGCCATGCAGGATCGTCGCGACCGCCACATCCGGGGTCATTTGCGCGGCATAATCGGCGGCCGTCACCTGGCCGGTGGCGTCGTCATGCTGCACGTTTACATAGTCCAAACCGGCAATCCCGGCCCAACGGTGCGCGGCACTGCGGCTGGCCGGGTGCTCCAGCGACGAGCCGATGACTTTTGCGCCCTTCGGCGCATTCAGGCAGGCGGTGCGGATCATCCGAAACAGCAATTCCGTGCCGCTTTCACCGGCGAAAAACTGGCCAGAGCCGGCGTTCATGAACACGGCCATGTCGGCCTTGGCCTTGGTGATCGTGGCCACCAAGGCATGCGACGCCACATTGTCGCGCCCCTGATTGTCGGGGATCGCGGCATACGTGGCCGAGGTTTCGACAACCGACTTCAAGGTCAACGCGCCGCCTGCGTTTTCAAAGAAGATACGCGGGCCCTGAAATGGGCAGGTATCCACATGGGCAAAGCGATCCCGAATGGCAGTGGTCAGGGCAGAGGGGTCTTGGATCATGGAATGTCCTGTCAGGGGCACGGGTCAGATGGGGCTGAAGGTTCCCCGGATATGCGCGCGCCGGGGCGCGGCGTCAACGATAACGCCCGCTCAGACGACGTTTTCGCGCGCAATTGCGATGTTCAGCAGCACGTGACGCTTGTGCGCTGTCGCCATGTCAATCGCCCGGTCCAGCGCGGCGGGCAGGTCTGCACCGTCGGTGATGGTTTCGGTATAGGCGCGGCTGGCCTGCGCGGTCAGCGTGAAATCCGGGCTGGGGCGCAAGCCGGTCAGTGGCACATCGTTGCTGCCGCGCGCCAGACCCTGCGGATACAGCCCTTCGACCGATTTGCGCACAGCGCCCCATTCTTCGTTGTTCAGGACCAGGATGATCACGGGCAGGCCCAACCCCTCGGCCAGCATGTGGCAGACGGTGGGGTTGGCGAACATGTAACTGCCGTCCCCCATCGTGGCAAAGATCAGCCTGTCCGGTTCTGCCAGTTGCGCGCCCAGCGCGGCGGGCAGGCCCCAGCCCAAACCACCAGAGTACGGTTCCTGCACGTAGCCAAGATGCTGATCCGTGCCCAAAACCTCTATCGGGCAGCCCAGTTCGTGGAACACCGTGGCTTTGCGGCCCTTGATCGCCCGGCCAAGGCACAGGCTGACCCACGCCTTGGTCATCGGCGCGCCGTTTCCGTGCCCGGCCCGCACGATTGCTGTTTGTCGCGTCTGGCTGGCGCTGTGGGCGATGCGGTCGCGGCGGTCAGCGATCACGGCGTCATCGCGCGGCTGATCCCCCATCGCGGCGATCAGCGCCAACAGGGTCGGCGCGGTTTCGCCCGGCAGGGACAGATCGGCTGGGAAATTTCGCACGGGCGTGCGGCTGTGCAGCGGATCAGGGCCCAGCTGGATCACGCGGGCCGTGTCCGGCAGTGTCACACGGTCCGGCCACCACGGCGCCAGCGCGTTAACCACCAACACCACATCCGCCTGCGCCAACCACGGTGCGGGGTCGGTTCCCACCTGCATCGGGTGATCCATCGGCACCGACACCTGATTGGGCCAATAGGCGCACAGCGGCATGGCCCAGTCGGTCAAAGCCTTGGCCAATGCGTTGAATGCGGCCGGGGACCCGGCCCCACGTTGACTGATGATCACCGGGTTGCGCGCGCCCGCCAACATCCGCGCCGCCTGCTCCAACATATCCGGCGTGGGGGCGGGTTGCACTGGCGTCAGGCGCACCGGGGCCATGACGCGGTCGGTGGGTGTGTCTTCGCACAACACCTCTCGCGGAAGCGACAGATACACGGGCCCCTTGGGCGTGGAATTGGCAATCGCATGGGCGCGGTCCAGCAGGTCGCAGATTTGTTCGGGGACTTTCAATTCATAGTCCCATTTCACCGCCTCGCGGACCAAGGCCGTCTGATCGAACATTTCCTGCCCCCAGCCGATGGGCACCGTGCGCGCGCCAAACCGCCCGCCTTCGGTCACCGGGGTGCGGCCTGACATCAGGATCATCGGCACCTGATCGCAGGCCGCGTTGATCGCCCCGGCGGCGGCATTTGCCAGACCGACATTGGTGTGCAACATCACCGCCTGTGCGCGTCCGGTCATCTGGAAATACCCATGCGCCATGCTGACCGCCGCGTGCTCGTGCGGCACGGTCACCGGGATGGGCAGGTCCAGCCCTTTGCGCTGCGCCTCGATCAGCCCTTCGATAATCGGCGGGAAATCCGTGCCGGAATTGGCGAACACATACTCAACGCCCAACGCCTTGAGCCGCACGAACAGCGCCGCACCTGCGGTCATGCCAGTCTTGCTGTTCATATGCTGTCCCCCCGGGTTGCCCCATTGCGCGCAACGATACCGGCTCTGTCGCTTTACGCAATGGCGGGCGCCAGGGGCGTTGCATGGGGCGGCGCGGCGGGTCATCATTCCCACAGCACATCAAGGACCCCGCCTATGAACTTTTCGCCCCCACCCCTGATCCACGCCTTCGATCTGACCGTCACGCTGGCCCCAATCCTGGAGATGGGGCCAGGCCGGGCAGGAAAACGGCGCATCATCCCGATCACCGGCGGCACCGTCAGCGGCGCCCGCATCAACGGCCGGGTGATGAACCTGGGCGCGGATTGGCAGACGGTGTTCGCCGATGGCACCGCCGAACTGGACACCCGCTATGCGCTGGAAACCGATGATGGCGCGGTGATCGAGGTGATCAACTATGGCCTGCGCCACGGCCCGCCACAGGTCATGGCCCGCGTTGCCGCCGGCGAGGACGTGGATCCATCCGACTATTACATGCGCACCCATTGCCGGTTGGAAACCGGGGACCCGCATTACGATTGGGTCAACAAGAGCCTGTTCATCGGGCGGGGTGGGCGGCGGGCGTCCAGCGTGGTTTTGTCGATGTTCGAGATCGCCTGACAGGCTAATCCGCAAGCCCGACAACCGGCAAAAACGCCCTGAGCCGCGTCAGGAAATCGACCACTTCAGGGCGGTCACGGCCCGAAGGCGTGGTCCAAACCCCGATGTCGCGGGTCGGCAGCGGCGCGGTCATCGAAACAGGGGCGATGTTGAACCGGTCTTGCACCAACCCCGCCAGCCGCAGCGGAAGAACGGCGCAGGCACGGGTTTGTTCCAGTAGGCGAAAGGTGATCATCACATCGCCCGAATTCTCAACCCGTGGTATGACGTCCGGCAAGCCCAGCGCATCCAGCGTGCCGCGCGTCAGATCAAACAAACCGGCGCGCTCTGAAACCGTGATCCAGGTGTGATCGGCCAAGTGTGTCGGATCCACGCCTGTCTGCCCTGCCAGCGGATCCTGCCCACCCACAAAAATCGCCAGGTGGTCGGTGAACAGCAATTCACGGTGCAGGGCATCGTCACGGCGGCTAAGATCATGCGGCAGAATCGCCGCGTCCAACTCATCAGCTTTCAGCCGGTCCAGCAGGGCCATGGGCAGATCGGTGCTGAGTTTCAGGCCGTAGGCAACCGGCACATCAGCGGTGCGGCCAAAGAATTCGGCCATCAAAGACGCCGCCAGCATCGGGCCCAGACCCAGCCGCACATCACCACCCAACCCGTGGCGCCAGTCCTGCACGGCGCTTTGCGCCGCTTGCGCGTGCAGAATGATCGCGCGCCCTTCCTCGGCCAGACGTTGGCCGATGTCCGTGGCCGTCACACCATACCGCCCCCTGCGCAGCACCTTGCCGCCCACGCGGTCCTCGATCACACGGATCGTGCGTGACAGGGTTGGCTGCGTCAGATTCAGCTTTCGCGCCGCCTTGGTGACCGATTCCAATTCGATCACCACCGCCAGCTGCATCAGGTGTCGTGGATCCATCAGGTATCGAATCCTTCTATGCTAACCGCTCAAGTAGGCATTTTACATCATGGCTGAGCTGCTTCAAGCTGATCCGCGAACCGCCAGTCCGCGCAAGGAGAGCAAGATGCCGTTATCCACAAGTCTGGAGCAAAAGATCACCGCCCATGGTGGCGCGCTGAATATGGTGCGCCAATCGCCCGCCGGGCTGACCATTTTTCCCGGCATCCCGCCCGAATTCACCAATTGGCGCGATGAACAGCGCGCCTGGCACGAATCGGTGGTGATGTTCGAGCAATCCTATCACATGACCGAATTGCACTTACGCGGCGCGGGGGCCTTGGCGTTCATCGCTGGGCTGGCCTCGAACCGGTTGGACAACCTGACCCCGATGCGAGCCAAGCAACTGGTGATGGTCGATGACCGGGGCTATCTGATCTCCGATGCGATCCTCTTCCGCGAATCCGATGACTTCCTGCGCGTCGTCGGCCCGCCCACCGCCAGCAGCTGGGTGCAATTTCAGGCGGAACGCGCGGGCCCCCAGATCGAGGTCACGCGCAACGAAAACATGATCGTGCCCCGCCCGCACCGCGATGTGTTCCGCTTTCAGCTTCAGGGGCCGAACGCGCTGGCCCTGACCAAAGAGGTGTCTGACGGCACGCTGCCGGACATCAGGTTCTTCCACATCGGGGAATTCCAGATCGCCGGGCAAACCGTGCGCGCCTTGCGGCATGGCATGGCCGGGCGTCCGGGGTTTGAGATTTACGGCCCGTGGGACGTGCAGCAAGCGGTGCGTGCACGGGTTGAAGAGGTTGGCGCGAAATACGGCTTGCGCAAGGCCGGATCGGTCACCTACCCGACCGCTGCGCAGGAAAGCGGCTGGATGCCCCGCCCCTTCCCCGCGATTTATGCAGGCGCGGGCACCAAATCCTTCCGTGACTGGCAACCTGCCACGGCGTTCGAGGCCAACGCATCATTGGGAGGCAGCTTTGTGTCAGATGACCCCACCGATTACATGGTCGAACCTTATGAGCTGGGCTACGGGCCGATGGTGCATTTTGACCATGACTTCATTGGCCGCGATGCGCTGTTGGCAAAGAACGGCGAAAAGCGGCGCACCAAGGTGACGCTGGAATGGAACAATGATGACGTGTTCAACGTGCTGAAACGCTCTGTCGGGCTGGATCGCCCGCGCACCCGGTTCATCCAGCTACCGGTGCCAATGTATGCGACGTTTGAATACGATTCGGTGATGGCGGACGGCGCGCTGATCGGCACCTCGCAATGGAGCGCGTATTCGTCGAACGCCGGTGCGGTGCTGTCCACCGCGCTGATCGACAATGATCAGGCTATCATGGGGCGCGACGTGACGCTGATGTGGGGAGAGCCAAATTCACAACGCCCAACGGTGGAGGACCACGAGGTCGTGCCGATCCGCGCCAAAATCGCGCCGGTCCCGTATTTCGAGAAGTCGATCAAGACGGATTGATGCGATCCGGTTCCATCTTGAAACGGCGTGTGCCGGGGCTTTCCCTTGTTTTGCCGCGCAAACCGTGTCTATCTTCCAATCACAAATCAAGAAACTGGGAGGATCCAACATGAAATTCAGTCCTATTCTGGCCGCCGCCTTTGCGCTGATCGCCGCTCCGGCAGCCGCGCAGATGCAACTGTCGATCGCCACGGGCGGCACCGGTGGTGTCTACTATCCGATGGGTGGTGGCCTGGCCGAGGTTATCAACAACCACGTTGACGGGTATTCCGCCGCCGCCGAAGTCACCGGCGCATCGGTCGCCAACATGGGCCTGATCGCCACCGGCGACGCCGATCTGGCGCTGGGTCTTGCCGATACCGTCGCACAGGCGCAAACCGGCACGGGCCGCTTTGAGGGTCAGCAGCTGGAAATGATCCGCGGGTTGGCGTCGATGTATGCCAACATGGTGCAGATCGTCACGCTGGACGGCAGCGGCATCGAATCGCTCAGCGATCTGGTCGGTCGCCGCGTTTCCGTTGGCGCGCCGGGTTCGGGCACAGAGGTCAACGCCGCCGCCATTCTGGAAGCCAACGGCATCACCTACGACGACATCGACGAACAGCGCCTGAACTTCAACGAAACCGCGGACGCACTGGCCAACGGCGATATCGACGCGGGCTTCTGGTCGGTGGGGGCACCGACGTCGTCGATCCTGAACCTGGCAACCACCCAGTCGATCCACATGATCGAACTCAGCGGCGATGAAATGGCTGCTGCGATGGCCGCCAATCCGATCTTTGCCAGCACCACGCTGGCTGGGGGTCTGTACAATGGTGTTGATGACGACGTCAGCGTTCTGGGTGTTCCCAATGTGCTGACAGTGTCGTCGGAAATGGACGAGGAACTGGCCTATCAGATCACCCGTGCCATGTTCGAAAACGTTGCCGATCTTCAGGCCGTGCACCCGGCTGCCAACCAGACCACGGTCGAATTCACGCTGGCCGCAACCCCGGTGCCGCTGCACCCCGGTGCGATCCGCTACTTTGAGGAAATCGGCGCGACTGTTCCGGATCGCCTGCGTCCGTGAGCCCATCATGTTGACGACCAGATTGCGGGGGCGGTTCGCCGCCCTCGTTTTTTGCCTGCTGGCCGTGCCCGCACAGGCCGACCAATTGGTGCTCAGCATCGTCGGACATGACGATGTCCTGGCCCGCTTCACCCTGCATGACGGCGACCGCTGGAGCATCCTGTGGAATCATTCCGTGCAGGGGTTCGAGGTGGAAGACATCTATGAGGACCAGAACGGCGCGATGGTGCTGGTGCGCTCTCACCTGCCAGATTTCGCGGCCGGGCTGGACCATATTCCGGGCCGTGGCATTCAGACCTCGGACGGGGTTGGTGGCTACTGGATCGAAGACATCAACGAACCGGTGCCCGGCAACGCCTATATCCTGCGCCCCGGCCCCTCGTTTGTGAACCACCGGTTGCGCACTGCGTTTGCCGAAGTGTCGCTGACCGCCCTGGCCGAACGCGCCCGGCTGCGCATCGCGCTGATCCCCGACACCCCTTGATGGAACCGCTGTGATGGACACCCCCCTCGACGCGCTTGAAATGCAAAAACCGGCCGCGCAACACTGGGCCGTGATGCGCGTGATCGCGATCATTGGCATCAGCCTGTCGCTGTTTCAGCTTTATTCCGCTGGGCTGCAGCCGCTGGGTCTGTTCTTTCAGCGCCCGATCCACCTGGGTTTTGTGCTGGTGCTGTGCTTCCTGATCTTTCCGGTCACGGGCAAAACGCGCCCGCGTGGGACTGTAGGCTGGGCCATTGATGGGCTGTGCATTGCGGGCGGGATTCTGTCAGGCGCCTGGGTGCCGTGGAATATCGATGTTATCGCCAACTCCATCTTTCCGCGCGATATCGACGTGATGGTGGGCATTGTCACCGTTGTCCTGGTGCTCGAGGCCGGGCGTCGTGCCGTCGGACTTGGCATGACGGTGATCGCGGGCACGTTTATCGCTTATGCCTTTGCCGGGCGGCGCGGGGAATTGCCGTGGCTGGCGGACTGGCTGCCCGGCATCCTGAACCATCGCGGCTATTCGCTGGACCGGGTGGCAGGTCAGATGACATTGGGGGCTGAGGGGATCTTCGGCATCCCACTGGGGATCGCCGCGACGTATATTTTCATCTTCGTTCTGTTCGGCGCGGTGTTGGAAGTCACCGGCGCAGGCAAGTTCTTCATCGACCTGGCCTATGCCACCACGGGCCGCCAACGCGGCGGGCCCGCCAAGGCCGCGATCGTGGCCTCTGCCGGCATGGGCTCTATCTCGGGCTCGGCAATTGCCAATGTGGTGACCACGGGCGCCTTTACCATTCCGCTGATGAAAAAGCTGGGCTATCGGCCCGCGCAGGCCGGCGGGATCGAGGCCGCCGCCAGCACCGGCGGGCAGATCATGCCGCCCCTGATGGGGGCCGGTGCGTTCTTGATGAGCGAATACACCCAAGTGCCCTATCTTGAGATCGTGCTGGTTTCGATCTTTCCGGCGCTTTTGTATTTCGGGTCGGTTTACCTGCTGGTGCACATCGCCGCCGTGAAGCTTGGCTTGAAGGGCCTGCCCGCGTCTGAATTGCCCGCCACGCGCCAGGTGCTGGCCGATGGCTGGCATTTCCTGCTTCCGCTGGTCGCGCTGGTTTTGCTGTTGATGGCCGGGTATTCGCCGATGCGGGTTGGTTTTTACGCGATCCTGTCGGTGGTTGCCGCCGCCGCCGCGCGGTCATTTTGGACATTTGCCGTAGTTGGGCCCACGGTGCACGGGCTGAAGACGCTGCTGTGGAACGGCTTGGTTCAGGGGCTGAAGGCGCTGGAACTGGGCGCGCGCAACGCCGTTTCCGTGTCCGTCGCCTGTGCCGTTGCCGGGATTATCGTCGGTGTTGTCGGCCTGACCGGGCTGGGCCTGAAGTTCAGCGCCATGATGTTGGCGCTCAGCCAGGGCAACCTGTTCATCGCGCTGCTTTTGGTGATCGTCGCCAGCCTGATCCTGGGCATGGGTCTGCCGGTGACCGCGTCTTACATCGTGCTGATCATCCTTGTCGGCCCTGCTTTAACCGCAGAATTCGGCGTGCCGCTGTTGATCGCGCATCTGGTGGTGTTCTGGTATTCCCAAGACAGCAACGTGACACCACCTGTGGCCTTGGCGGGGTTTGCCGGGGCGGCGATTGCGGGATCAAAGCCGCTGGAAACCAGCCTGCAAGCGTGGAAATACGCCAAAGGTCTGTATCTGATCCCGCTGTTCATGGTTTACAACGACGCCATCATCCTGGGCGGGCCTTTGCCATTGGTTTTGTGGAATGGCGCGCTGGCGATCATCTCTTTGGTGGCGTTTGCAGCGATGCTTGAAGGGTTCTTGTGGGGGCCGATCCCCCTGTGGCAGCGCGCCGCCCTGTTGCCCGCCATCATGGCGGTGTTCTGGTCATCTGTGTCCGTAGAGGCAGCCGGCGCAGCCGGGTTGATCCTGTTGCTGGGCTGGAACTGGTATCAGAGCCGCCAGACAGGCCCGCAACTGGACAGCGCTTGACAGGCGCTGTGCTGTCAGGGGCGCTGATCGAAGGGTTTGCCGTAGACGTCCTGAAACTGTGCTTCGTCCCAGATACCGATCAGGATGCTCGGTGGTTCGCGGCCTGACATGGCTTCGACGGTCGCGTTCGGCATGGTGATCCGCGTATGGTGTTGGCGGGTCCAGGCAAAGATCGCGGCCTCCATCCGGGCGCGCACATCGGCATGATCGGCAGAGGCCCCCAGATCGTCCAACTCCTGCGGATCGGTTTCCAGATCGAACAGCATGGGCCGGAAGCCCTCGGCATGGACGAACTTCCACCGTTTGTCGCAAATCATGATCAGCCGTGCATCGCGCTCAGGGTTGCCGATGATCAGGCGGGCTTCGCGGGTGGAATAGTCAAACTCGCTGATCGCATACTCGCGCCACTGAACGGGTTCGGCGTGCAACAGCGGCGTCAGATCCCGCCCTTCCAGGATATGCGGCAACGACTCTCCGCCAAAGGCGCTCAGGAACGTCGGCGCAAGGTCAATCGCCTCAACCAGATCCTGGCTGACGGTGCCGCGCGTGGCGTCAGCCTGCGGGCGCGGGTCATAGACGATCAGCGGCACGCGCACCGATTGGTCATGGAACAGGTCTTTTTCACCCATCCAGTGATCGCCCAGGTAATCACCGTGATCGGACGTGAACACGATCATCGTGTTCTCCATCAAGCCCTTGTCTTCCATCCAGGCAAACAGGCGGCCCATGTGATCGTCGATCTGCTTGACCAGCCCCATGTAGGCCGGGATCACCGTTTGCCGAACCTCTTCGCGGCTCATGGTCTGGCAAATGCGGCTGTCTTGGTAGGCGCGGAACACCGGGTGATCCGTCTCGCGCTCTGCGTTGGTGCGGACTGCGGGCGGCACATCATCGGGACCATACATCGAGGCATAGGGCTCGGGCACGATATAGGGCCAATGGGGTTTGATGAAACTCAGGTGGCACAGCCACGGCTGATCGCCCGCATTCTCCATGAAGGCCATGGCGCGGTTGGTCATATAGGGCGTTTCGGAGTGTTCCTCGGGAATGCGGGCCGGGCGGTTGGAGTATTTCAGCAACCAGCCGTTCTGCAGATTGCCGTTCTCATCCTCGGCCGAATTTGCCCAGTCTTCCCATGGGTTTTCCGCGTCAAACCCATGATTGCGCAGATATGTGTCATAGTCTGGATCCGGGTCATAGCCGCGCGGGTGCAGGCCATCGTCACGCTCCCACGGCTCAAACCCGCATTCGGCACGGGTGATGCCGATGGGGCTGTCAGGGTCTATGCCCAGCCAGGCCATGCCTTCGGTATCCGGCACCATATGGGTTTTACCGACCAAGGCCGGGCGCACACCGATCTTGCGCAGATGGTCGCCCAAAGTGGGTTCCCCAATGCGCAGCGGAAAGCCGTTCCAGGTGGACCCGTGGGATCTGCAATAGCGGCCCGTATAGCTGGACATGCGCGATGGGCCACAGAATGGAGATTGCACATACGCCCGGTCAAAGCGCACGCCCTTGGCGGCCAGCGCATCGATATGCGGGGTGTGCAGGGTCTTGTGCCCGGCGCAAGACAGGTAATCCCAACGCAACTGATCGCACATGATCCATAGGACGTTCATGCAGTTTCCTCTCATGTTGGCGCCAATGTGCCGGGTTCCGCCTGCGGGATCAATCGCGCAGGCGCGCTTTACCCGATCACTGGCAATTCGGCGGGCGCCCGGCGTGTCAGCAGGCTGGCGCCGTCTGGGCCGATCAGGATGTTTTCCTCATGCACCATCATCAGCCCATCGCCGTAGGGCACCGATGGTTCCAACGTCAGCACCATGTTTTCGGCAAGCACAGTCGTATCGAAGGCAGCCAGCGACGGCTGTTCTGTCAGCTGCATGCCCAGCCCGTGCCCCATGCGGCCGATGTCGCCACCGGCAGGCGCCATTTCGGCGATCACCCCGGCCATGGCCTGCATCAGATCGCGGCAGGTGGCGCCGGGGCGGGCGGCGTTGATACCGGCCTCCGTTGCGCGCCACAGCACGTCATGGGCGCGGCGGGCGGCGTCACTGGGCGGGCCAATCGCCCAGTTGCGGTCAAAGTCGCAAAAATACCCATCCCAGGTGCACCCCGTGTCCAGCATCAGGATGTCACCCAGTTGCAACGGGCGATCATCGGGCGGAGAGATCACATCCGAATAACCGCCCTGATCCGCCCCCCCCACCAGATACGGCGCATCATCCGCGCCCATCGCCAACGCGGTGCGGCGGAATTCGCGAAATACGGCGTCCAGGGGTGTGCCGGGACGGGCAAAGTGCGGAACCTCGTCAAAAGTGGCAGAGCCGATGGCGCAGATATGCCGGATCTTGGCGATTTCGGCGGGGGTTTTGACCATGCGCAACCCCTGCACCAGCGCCGTGGCATCCTGGATCACCAGCCCGGGCAAACCCGCTGTCAATCGCTCCCAATCCCCAAGCGGCATGCGAAGCTGCGTTTCATGGCCCTTCATCACACCCAGCCTGCGCGCGCCCCGCGCCAAAGGTTGCAACAGATCCGTCAACAGTGACATGCCGTCATCTTCGGGGGCCGGTGCGCTCCAGGTGCGGATGTCGTCCAGCCAGCAGCGGCGCATGACCTGCGCGCCGATTTCGGGGATCACGGCGATGGGTTTGCCGCTGACGGGGACGAACACAAACCACGGGCGTGTGGGGCTTTGCCAGAACAGCGTATGAAACCCGGTGAAATACCGCACATCCGGTTCGGTCATCAACAGCAGGCCATCCAACCCCTGTGCGGCCATCAGGGTTTGCGCGCGGGCGGTGCGGGCCGCGAATTCAGCGGTGTCAAAGCCGCGGCGCGGGGGGGGGATGGTCATTTGGGCCGCCTTCAAAAGGAACCGCCAGATCATCATGGCCCCAGCCATCAGGCAACAAAAAACCGCGCGCCCGATACCGGGTGCGCGGTTTTCAACGGGTCTGGTCGGGAGGATCAGATCGCCAGGTATTCTTCGCGCAACTGCTTGTTTTCCAGCACTTCCTGCGCCGAGCCATCATAGACCACGGTGCCGGTGTCCAGGATCACGGCGCGGTCCGCCAGTTTCAGCGCGGCCACCGCGTTCTGTTCCACGATGATCGTCGTGATACCCTGATCGCGGATGATCGCCAGCGTCTTGGCGATTTCCTGCACGATTACCGGGGCCAACCCTTCATAGGGCTCATCCAGCAGCAACAGCTTGATGTCGCGGGCCAGCGCGCGGGCAATCGCCAGCATCTGCTGCTCACCACCTGACAGGGTCACACCTTCTTGCTTGCGCCGTTCGCCCAAACGCGGGAACAGCTCATAAATGCGCTCAAGCGCCCAGCCATGCGGCGGGGCAATCTGCGCCAGCTTCAGGTTTTCTTCGACCGTCAGGCCGGGAATGATGCGCCGGTCCTCGGGCACCAGGGCCAGACCATGCTGCGCGGCCTGATGGCTTTTCATTTCGTGCAGCGGCTTGTGGTCCAACCAGATTTCGCCGTGCCGACGCTCTGGGCTGTCAACCCGGGCGAGGGCGCGCAGGGTAGAGGTCTTGCCAGCGCCGTTGCGCCCCAGCAGCGCCAGGATCTCGCCCTCATGGACGTTGAAACTGACCTTCTGGACGATGTAGCTTTCGCCGTAATAGGCATCGAGTTCCCAGACCGACAAAAAGGCCGGAGCCGTCGCGGCGTTATTCGCGTTCGGATTGAAGTCGGGCGTGTTCATTGAATGTCTCCGTTCGGGTGATCGGTTCTGCCGGGGCTCAGGTCAGACCTGAGCCTCGCCAAGATAGGCTTCTCTCACCTTGGGGTGGCCCTTGATGTTTTCCGGCACGTCTTCGACCAGCGGTGTTCCCTGCGCAAGCACGGTGATCCGGTCAGCCAGGCTGAACACAACGTGCATGTCATGTTCAATGATCGCCATCGTGATCTTCAACCGATCCTTGATTTCCTTCAGCAGATCGATGGTGTTGTTGGTGTCGGCGCGCGCCATGCCGGCTGTGGGTTCGTCCAGCAGCAACAGCTTGGGCTTCTGAACCAGCGACATCGCCATTTCCAACCGCCGTTTGTCGCCGCGTGACAAGGATGCGGCAAGCATATCCTGTTTTGAGGTCATGTTGACCTCTCGCAGTATCGTCAGCGCCTCTTCTACGATCGATTCTTCTTTCGCAATCGACTCCAACGCATGCAGGCGGAAAGATCCGTCACGCCGCGCGAAACACGGGATCAGGACGTTTTCCAAAACCGTTTGATCGGCAAAGATCTCGGGCGTTTGGAACACGCGGCTGATGCCCATCTGGTTGATTTCATGCGGCTTCTTGCCAAGCACGTTCTGCCCCTGGAAGGTCACTGTTCCGGTGTCCGGGATCAGCTTTCCAACCAGGCAGTTCAGCAGGGTCGATTTCCCGGCACCGTTCGGTCCGATGATGGCGTGGCAGCTTCCTTCAGCAACGTCGAGGTTCACATTCCCCAGCGCCTGAAGACCACCAAAGCGCTTGTTGACGCCCTTGACTTCAAGGATTCCCATCTGGTTTTCTCCTTATTCGCCGGGTTCGACGGTGGGTTGACCACCGCTCGCGGCGTCGTTGTTCTTACCGCGACGGAACAGATTACCGAGGCGCTTGCCACCTTCGACGATACCGCCAGGCAGGAAGATCACCACGGCCATGAACACCAGGCCCAGCGTCAGGTGCCAGCCTTTGCCGATGAACGGGTGCAGGATCGTCACCAGCGTGCTGTCCAGCCAATGCGGCAGTGCCGAGAACCAGGTATGCAGGATATTGTCGTTGATCGTCGAAATGATCGATTCCAGATACGCGATGACACCTGCGCCAAGGATCGGACCAATCAGCGTGCCGGCGCCGCCAAGGATGGTCATCAAGACCACCTCACCGGATGCCGTCCACAGCATACGCTCGGACCCGGCCAGCGGGTCCATGGCGACCATCAAGCCACCGGCCAGACCGGCATACATGCCTGAGATCACGAAGGCCGCCAGCGCGTAGGGGCGCGGGTTCAGACCGGTATAGCTCATGCGGGTCTGGTTCGATTTGATCGCCCGCAGCATCAGCCCGAAGGGCGACCGGAACAGGCGGATCGCCAGGAAGAAGGCGACGATCATGATGGCGGCGCAGAAGTAATAACCTGCGCTGAACGTGAAGCTCCAGGAGCCCAGGTTCAGGTCCACGCTGCTTTGCATGTCCAGGCCAAAGAAATGCGGCACGGGGATGTTGCCGTCAATAGCCGGGCCGCTCAGCACGCGCGGATCATTCAGCGACAGTGTCAGCCCGGTTTCGCCACCGGTCAGCGGCGTCAGCACCGAATAGGCCAGGCTATACATCATCTGCGCGAAGGCCAGCGTCAGGATGGAGAAATAGATCCCCGTCCGGCGCAGCGAAATGTAGCCGATCAGCAACGAAAACAGGCCAGCCACCAGCACCGAGACGATCAGCGCCGGAACCACGTTCATGGTCAGCAGCTTCATCATCCAGACCCCGGCATACGAGCCGACACCCAGAAAGGCGGCGTGACCGAATGACAGGTAGCCCGTCAGACCGAACAGAATGTTGAAACCCACGGCGAACAGGCCAAAGATCACAAGCTTCTGCATCAGGTCCGGGTAGCCCGCGTTGAACTGGGCCAGCCCGATGTTGTCTGGGAAAGGGTTAAGCAGGAAGGGCGCCAGAACGACCAGGCCCACGACGATCAGGAAGAGTTTCCGATCACTTTTATTCAGTCCAAGCACCGATTAGTCCTCCATTACGCCTTTGCGACCCAACAGGCCACGGGGGCGGGTCAGCAACACGATGATTGCAACAAGGTAGATCACCACCTGGTTGATCCCTGGGATCAGCTCGATGATCGCCGACATGGATGCGAAACTTTGCAGCACGCCCAGCAGGAAGCCCGCGGCCACGGCGCCACCCAGGCTGCCCATCCCGCCGACAACAACGACGACGAAGCTGAGCACCAGGAAGTCCATACCCATGTGATAGTTTGGCGACAGGATCGGCGTGTACATCACCCCGGCCATACCCGCCACGATCGCGGCAATTGCAAACATGATGACAAAGCGCCGGTCGATGTCGATGCCCAGCAAGCCGACGGTTTCACGGTCGGCCATACCTGCGCGGACCACCATGCCGAAGGTGGTGAACTGCAAGAACGCGAAAACGCCGCCGATGATCACAGCCGAGAAGGCAAAGTAGATCAGGCGCCAGTAGGGATACATAATGGCGAAGGGATCAAAGCCCAGCACCGCGCCGACATCGAACGACCCCTGAAAGGCATCAGGTGCCGGGGTCGGAATCGGGTTCGCGCCATAGAACGCCTTGATGATTTCTTGAAGCACGATGGCCAGGCCGAAGGTCACCAGGATCTGATCGGCGTGGGGGCGCTTGTAGAAGTGCTTGATCAGGCCGCGCTCAATGGCGACACCGATCAGGCCCATGATCGGAATGGCAATCAGCACCGACAGCGGCACAGCCCAGTCGATGATGAAGTTCCCCCATTCAGGGCCGAACCAACCGACGACATAGGGCGTATCGACACTCAGCGGATTGCCCAGAAAGTCGGTGCGCGTTTCATCGATCGTTGGGAATGAAAAATTCAGAACGCGGTTCACGGTGACCGCAACAAAGGCGCCCAGCATGAACAAGGCCCCGTGGGCAAAGTTGACAACGCCGAGCGTGCCGAAGATCAGGGTCAGGCCAAGCGCGATCAGCGCATAGGCAGACCCTTTGTCCAGGCCGTTCAGAATTTGCAGGATGATCGCTTCCATGACTTTCCCTGTCCAGATGACCGTCAGGCAAACCCCGCTTTCGGCAGGGTCTGCAAATACTTGAACTGACCCGGGCACGTGGCCCGGGTCAGCAATTTTCAGGATGGCATCAGGCGCCCGGGTTACAGGTACCCAGCGAACCACCGGCAAAGTCCGGGTGATCAATCGCGTAGGTGACCGTTGCGCGCGGCGTGACTTCGACGATTTCCAGAAGGTCGAAATCGTTCTGCGGGTTTTCTTTACCCTTCACGACCAGCACGTCCTTGAAGCACTGGTGGTCTTCGGCGCGGTACAGCGTCGGACCGTTGCCCAGACCGTCGAATTCGAAGCCTTCCAGGGCTTCGGCAACCGAGCAGGGGTTGAAGCTGCCGCCACGGGTCACGGCGTCGGCATAAAGCAGCGTCTGCACGTAGCACGTGTGGGCGGCCTGCGACGGCGGGAAGCCGTACTTTTCGCCGAACGAACGGACGAATGCGCGCGACCCTTCGTCGGTCAGCGACCAGTGCCAGTTGGTCGAACCGAAGATACCTTCGATTGCCGAACCTGCACCACGAGCCATCAGGCGCGAGAACAGCGGAACAACGATTTCCATGTTCTTGCCGTTGGCTTGCATGTTGCGCAGACCAAACTGAACAGCCTGGGTCAGCGAGTTGACCATGTCCCCACCGTAGTGGTTCAGGATCAGCACATCGGCGCCCGAGTTCGCAACCGGCGTCAGGTAGGACGAGAAGTCACCAGCACCAACCGGGGTCTTGACCGAGTTGACGGTCTCCCAGCCCAGTGCCTCGGTGTAGGTGCGCATGGAGCGCTCCTGCGACCAGCCCCAGGTGTAGTCGGCCGTCAGGTGATAGGCCTTGCGGTCATTGCCGTAGTTGGCTTCCAGCACCGGTGCCAGCGCGTGGCCGGTCATCTCGGTGTTGAAGAAGTGACGGAAACCATTGGCGCGGCGGTCCTTGCCGGTGGTGTCGTTCGAGTGGGTCAGACCAGCCATGAAGATCACGCCGGCGTCCTGGCACAGGCCCTGAACCGCGATCGCAACGCCCGAGGACGAGCCGCCGCTGATCATGATGGCACCGTCACGTTCGATCATCGAACGGGCCGAGGAGCGGGCCGCGTCAGACGACGTTTGCGTGTCGCCGGTTACGTACTCAACCCGGCGACCCAGGATGCCCGTACCGTCCAAAGCGCGCGAGCTGAAGGTGTTCAGCATGCCGCCGTCGCCTTCGCCGTTCAGGTGCTCAACAGCCAGCTGATAGGCGCGCAGTTCGTCGGCACCCTCATCTGCGTAGGCGCCCGACTGCGGCACGTTGAAGCCCAGGGTGACGCTATCGGGGCCCGGCGCGTTGGTGAAGCCGCCATGAGAGCCGGCCCAGACCGAGCCCGAAAAAATGGTCGGCATCGCCAGACCGGCACCCGTCGCTGCGCTGGCCTTCAGCAAGCCACGGCGGGTAAAATTACCTTTTGACATGTTTTCCTCCGTTTTTGGAAAGACCCGGACCTCCCAATCCAGGCAAGGGTAATGACTACCCACGCGAACCGTTACAGCCTTTACAAAAGCTGTCAATACTCTTGTTTTTCGGCAATTTTATTCTGTAAATAACTTTACAAGACTGCAAATTCAGGTGCAAAAAAAGTTGCAAGCAGCACCCCAAACCGTGGCCATTTTTCACGAAGCCGTGCGCCACTTTTCAGCGCCTGGAAACTGCTCAGGATTAATTCCTTGCGCGAAACCAGCAGTCTAGCAGCCGGAACATTCCGTGCCATGTGGGCCCGAACACGCGAAATCGCCGTGGCCATTTACGCCCGTGAAATCGACGCCAGAGGCCGTTTCAGCACCGTTCGCCCGCCCTGTCGGCCCACGATCTGCGATTTCCCAATCCGTTTTCGCCCGAATTTCGGGGGTGAGGCGTTCGGTAGGCTCCTCAAAAAAAATTTCCGTTAGCGGTGTCAGTTCGCGATCAGAAGGGGGCATCGAGGCACCACAGGCCCTCGCGATTCGATCCGGCCCTACCCGGTAACGCCCGGATCCCGCCGCGCCCATGAAAAACGGCGACCCCGAAGGGCCGCCGCAAGGCTGGTATCTCTTCCACCTGAGCGCCCGATGGGGCGTCCAGGTCAATCGGCGGCTCAGTCAGCGCCGCGCACAGAGATCGTGGCATCCGGCGAGGGGCGGAAAACCTTTTGCACGACATACACGCCCACGGCCAACGCGATACCGAACAGGTCGCTCATGACGCCACCTTCGATCATCAGCAGCGCCGCGAGGAGCATTGCCAACCGGATAAACCAGGCAGACCGCCCCCCCATGAACCAGCCTTGTATGCCCGAGGACAACAAGAACACGCCGAAGATTGCCGTGACTGCCGCGCGTATAACTTCCAGAACAGTGCCATCCATCAAAATGGCCGAGTTGTAGAAGAACATGAACGGCACGACGAACGCCGAAATCCCGATCTTGAACGATGCGACAGAGGTTTCCATCGGGTTCGCGCCTGATATCCCGGCGGCGGCATAGCTGGCCAGCGCCACCGGCGGCGTGATGGCCGACACGACGGCGAAGTAGAACACAAAGAAATGCGCCGTCAGTTGCGGAATGCCCAGTTGCACCAACCCCGGTGCCACAACCGACGCCGCAACCGCGTAGGCGGCGGTGGTCGGCATGCCCATGCCCAACAGGATCGCGATCAGCATCGCAAAGACCAGCGCCATCAGCTGATTTGTCTCTGCCAGGCCCAGCAGCAAGGCCGAGAACCTCGCGCCAACGCCTGTCAGCGAAATGACCCCGACGATGATCCCCGCGCAGGCGCAGACAGCGATAATCTGGATCGACATCACACCGGCGATTTCGAAGGCTTTGACCACCGAACCCAGGTTCATCGCAGGGTGCGCCTTATCGCCCTGTGGCCCGGCATCCGCGTCATCGTGGCGCTTGCGCATCACCGCACCAGCGGCAAGTGCCAGAACGACGATCACCCCGACAGAGGTGATAACCCACTGATCTGACGCCTGAATTGCCCACAGACCGCCGATAGACAGGGCCACCATGACCGCGATAATGATCGCTTGAAGGCCCAGGGATGACAGCACCGACGTCTCAGATTCGCGGCGCGGGAACAGCATCCTCGTCAGCCGCATTTCGGCGGGGGCCAGCCAGCTGATGACAGCCGCCGCGACGGTGGCCAGCGTACCGGCACGGATCACCGAATAGCCCATGAACAGCGCGATGATCAGGATGATGATCGGCAAGAACAGAAACACCCGCCGCGCCATGTCGCGGAACTTTGGCAATTCGTCTTCCCGCATTCCGCGCATGCCCAGCTTGGCGGCTTCGAAATCGACCATGAAGTAAATCGACACGAAATACAGCACCGCCGGGATCACTGCTGCAATGGCGATGTCGGTATAGGGGATGCCGGTGATTTCGGCCATGATGAAGGCCCCTGCCCCCATGATCGGCGGCATGATCTGCCCCCCGGTGGAGGCCGCAGCCTCAATCGCGCCAGCCGTCTTGCGATGGTAGCCGACCTTTTTCATCAACGGGATGGTCAGCGATCCGGTGGCCACGACGTTGCCCGCCGAGGTGCCGTTGATCATGCCCATCAAGCCGGACGCAAAGATCGCCACCTTCGCCGGTCCACCGCGCGCACGGCCTGCCGTAGCAAATGCGAAGTTGACGAAGAAGTCCCCCACCTTCGATGCCTGCAGGAAGGCCGCGAAGATGATGAACAGAATGATATAGGTCGATGACACGGCGGTTGTCGGGCCCAGGATCCCGGCATCGGTGTAGACTTGGCTGAAAAAGCGGGTCCAGGCGATGTCAGGGGCGTTCAGAAAGCCCGGAAGCTTTTCGCCGATAAACACGTAGACCAGAAATATGCCGGCAATCACGATCAACGCCAGACCTGCCACACGGCGGGTCAATTCCATGATCAGCGCGGCCCCGGCGACAGCAGCAACGCTGATGCCAATGGGGGCAAAGGGCGTGCCGGTAGAGTTGCGCATCAAGGTGCCGTAGATGGTGATCAGATACACGGCGACCGAGAGCGCGCAGAACGTCAGCACGACATCCGGCGCGGCAAACCCACCCCGTTCTCGGCGATGGAACCAGCCCAGCACGATACCTCCTGCCGTGGCGATCAACAGCGGCACACCGAAGTGCCACGTCTCACGGCTTTTGATACCGGCATCAATGCCGTTCCACATCACACCGCCGGCAATATCATTTGCAAAGCCGATGGCGGTATAGATGGAATACAACGCGGGCAGCATCAGCACGTACGCCGCGTAGCCCAGTATCGGTGTCTCAGCGGCGTCATCGTCGACGAAGCTGCGGGCGGAAAACAACAAGAACCCCAGGCCCAGCGCGCCCGCCACGTGGACGATGCGGAAGTTCCAGGTTTCCATGGGGAAGTTGGGCAGGAGCGGAATATCGATGCCAGTCATGGCACTGATCGACAACCCGTTCAGCGCCGCCATGTGGAATGCGGCATACAGCGTCGACAGTGCGGCGATCAGCACATAATTCCCACCCGAGAAGACACGGCGGTTTGCTTCGATCGGTTCTTCATCGACGCCTTCCGCGATAATGCGGTCCTGCTCGGTCATCTGATCGGCGGTTTGCTGGGTCATCGTCGTCCCTCCATCCCGGTGGCCGTTTTGCCGACCGGTTCCCTAGGTTTGAAAAACCGCGCCCACACCGGTTGGCGGGGCGCGGTTCACGTCATGGATCGTGATTACATGCTCGAATGGATGCGGTCGGCGGGGATATC